>Ga0302320_10000031_pt1 | contig 250821 bp, 281 predicted proteins | sample Bog_T0_3_FD_202130 | JGI IMG/M metagenome (GOLD analysis project Ga0302320, IMG submission 202130) | Peat permafrost microbial communities from Stordalen Mire near Abisko, Sweden - Bog_T0_3 | ecosystem: Environmental > Terrestrial > Soil > Wetlands > Peat | place: Sweden: Abisko, Stordalen... | reverse complement strand
CGTGCCCATCGACGACAAGTTGGCTGGAAGGGGATGCGTCGGGGTGGAAAACCATAACCCCCTTTGGGCGCACAATTGCAACGGCATGCTTGCCCTGAGGAGGCCCGAACGTGAGGGACACAGGTTCCCCGCTCGCTTCAACGACGAACTCTCTGCCTTTGGTGTTCACTCCTAAATTATGGGGTGAACCGCCACGGTCGCCTCCAGAGAGGATCTGCTTGCCTTCTATGCGGAGACCCTGAGGTCGTAGGGTTGGAAGCGGGACAAGCCTCCCTGGATGTGGCCCAGACACCGCTCCGTAATGATGCAACGCCTATCGAGCTTAAATGCCGCCGCCCCAACCTTTAGTGAACCCCCAAATGGCTCAAGGATGAGGTCGTTTACCTCGCTCGTGAATTCCACGAAGAACTCGCACAGCTTCATCGGCATCATCGCGGCGTGCTGTTGCAGCCCGCGAGCTGCGCAGTATTTCCGGTACTCGATGTCGGCGTCCGGCGCGTAGGTATGGACATTAAAAGGAATGGCCCCCCCGTTCTCCGCAAAAAACCGCCGGCCTGGTGTCTGGACCTTGCTGGGCTGCGCCTCGGTGACCACCTCTCCACCCCTTGCGATCAGCCTCTTCTGGCGCTCGGAATAGGGGTTAAGGACGCGCCAATTCGAGCACTTGGTGGCGCCAGTTGGGGACAGGATGTAGAACTGTTCCACACCGTTCACGCAATGGGTGCGTGCCTTCGTTACGTGGGGCGAAGTCCTGGGCTTCGACGGATTGATCCACGTGTGCTCGTCCACGAGCGACCACCCGAGATTGTCCACAAGCCGGGCGATCAGCTGGTGCTGATAGGGGTTCCTGCACCCCTTGCCGGGAAGAAACGTCGGGCCGAGATTGAGCACGAGGCTGCCGTCACGGGCTAGGAGCGGCCGGATACGACCGATCTCGTCCAGCAGCGTGTTCACGTAATTCTCCGGCGCCCACTCGGGCATGTCCTTAGCATAGGAGCGCTGGTTGCAGAGGGGGAATGGGGGCGAAGTGAGGCAGGTGGTTACACTGCCCCTTTCTATGAATTGCTGCGCAGACCTAAACTCGGCCCACAAGACCGCTCCGAGATCATTCTGCCAGACGGTAACGACAACGCCTGGCTTGGCGAACCGGTGCGTTTTTCTCCCATCACTCGTCAGAGCCCACTTGGCGCGCTGCGATGGGTCCATGAGGCCGGCCAAAACCGCCGTCTGCCTCGTCCACCGGATTCGACGATCCAGCAACAGCGGCTCCTGCCCGTCAGCACAGAGACCCGCCCGCATCTTTCGAACATCGGCGGGAATCTCCATCCGCTCGGCGACGGCGTCGCACGCGTCCTTGGTCCGCATCGGGCCATTCTCGTCAAGCACCTCCAAAAGAGGCAGGAGGATCTGTGTTTGCGAGGGGAGCATTGCGTCACAAGATGGCGCGGCCCCCACCCCCCGGGGGGCCTTCCATCGAGAGGCGCCGCGTCATCCACTCCCACATCCCGTCGAGGTCCTCGGTGTCGTGCCCCGCGCTAAAAAGCTCCCTGGCTAGCCCAATCAAGCCATGCGTAGACCGGAACCTTAGGTACTTGGGGTCGAATTCGTCGGCCCGCAACCGACACCGGTCGAGAGCATCGGCATCCTTCAAGAGGGCGATCAGATGGCGATGAGGGTGACCTGCCGGCGGTTCGGTCGCCCTGCTGTGCCATATCACGGCGGACTTCACGGCCTTGTACTGGTCATCGGCCAGTCCCCGCGGCTTAAACAAGCTGTTCCAGAGCCCGGGCAAGTTCTCCCCTACCGCCCAGGTCCCATGCATGTAACAAACCTCGTCGTGCCTTCGCGCTAAATCGTGCGTGTAGGAAGCGCCCCAAAGCGCCAAGCGTACCGAGGGAGTCTCGCCCATGACGTGGGCGAGGATCTGCCCCATGACGATGACGCGGTTTACGTGACCGGCGCCGTGCAGCCTGCTGTAGTGAGCGAAGTCGCGTTCACGGACACCTGGCAATGAGATGCTCTCCGGGCTGATCGTCATGGGAGGTCAGGCAAGATGGCCCCGTCTCCTCGTTAGCGACCGGCCGCTCCAAGGAGGGGTCACTCGACGCGCACGAAGATGTTCTTGTCCATGAGGTCCGTGATGTGGAAGCCAAGCGGCCGCTTGCCTTTGAACTTGATCGTGACACGGAGCCCATCCACCGCCTCGACGACAACGCGGCGCCTGGAACTGACGCACGTGAATTTGACCCCCGGACGAACCTGGGTCGCCCTGGGATCGGCCCGCTTGATGACAGCGGCGATGTCGCGTTCCGCGAACCCCTTGATCCGGGCCTCCGTGACCCCAGAGCGCAATTGCCGGTAAAGAGCCACGTCGGTCGCCGCCAAGGATTCAGGGGCATCCCTCCTGACGTAGTCCAGGAACGCCGCGAAACGCCCAAACTCCCGATGCTTCAGGCAGTCCTCCACTGCCTCTGGGTGCGTGAGCAGGTGAATCGCCGTGACGTGGGAGTCGCGGGCGTTCAACAGGCCAGAAACGGCCGTACTGCGCTTCGTTGGAGAGGGCACATATAAATAATCGGAGACCTACCCCAGAAAACAAGGGGTTTTTACAAATCAAGCTACCTCCCCCTAGGGAAGGATCGGCGGTTCCGGGCAGGGCGATCCTGTCGCGTTCGCCAAATCCCTCGTCAAATCAGCCTCGATACGCCTCATCCTTCGACTTCCTATGATGCAGATCACAATCACGGTCGGGATCGCGAGTAGCGCCCCTCCAATCAGTCCGCTCAGCCCGCAGTAGACGACGCTTTGCTTGGCGAACGGCCGGTCTCGCCCGCGAAACATGAAGAACGGAATGAGTCCGAGGAGGCATCCCACAAGCGTTCCGGCCAAGAACCGAATCGAGAGAGTGAGAGGCATGAACCTGAAAGCCACGAACGAGACGATGAAGCAGATGGCCGAAATGGCAGAAAACAACTGACTGGGTTTCCCTTGGTCAGTAGAGCCGGCGGCGGAAGATGTGTTCGGGATGGGCATAAATGGGTGGCTAAGGTCAAGGGCGACGCTCCTTCAGCTTTGAGCAGCGATACCTGCTTCGTCGGGCGGCCCAGAGGCCGGCCCCTCCTCACTTGCGTTAACGACGATCTGGGCCTTCGCGAAGTGGAGTGTGACCCGATTGGCTAAGGAGAATGCCGCTCGAAGAAGTGCTAACCGGTTGCCCTTCAATTCGAAGGAAGCAGATGCCCGACCTGCCATTGGTCCGGGGCCTGTTGGATTTGTCGCTTCGGTATTCATGGCGAAGGGATCTTAGCCGGCCATTTCTCGGGCACGGGAGGCCCCCCGGGGGGTGGGTAATTTGCGAGGTTTTGAGGGTGCCAGCACGTCAAGGTACACTAGGTTGTCCGTCCCAGCTACCTTGTGCTGCCCTGGGAAATTTCGAACGATCTTCTCGACCCGAGCCCGGTCGATGTTCTGCTCGGTCAAAAGATACCGAATGTCCGTCAGGTCCTGAGGGAGCATCCGTGTGAGCTTGGCGGCGACGATGTTTTCGAAGGGCGGCCGTACGACGACCAGGGACCCTTCCTTCATCAGCTCGGTCGTCGCATTGAAGTTCCCTATTTCCACTCGGCCTTTCTCGACGATCTGGATGTAGGGTTTGTCTGGCTCCAACTCGTCCTTCGGGTTGAAAAGCAGGTCGGCCTTCTCGCAAGCCTGCTGGAGATCGGCATAGGCGAAGTCGGAGGCGGCTTCCCACGTATCGAGGTCGATTGTCATCCGGCTGGGTTGGCCGGCAAACATCGCAGGAATCGAGCCGATGATGCACAGCGAAGTCGGTCTCTCCAGGTACTTGGAGATCAAAGAGAGCTTTTCTACCCACTGCGCTGCGGATAGCCCGTGGGTGCCTGGTTCGGTCGCCATACCCTTAAGTATGGGGGGGTCGCCTCTAGTCGTTCGCCCGGTCTACTCCTGAAGGAGGCCAAGCCCCGAGCACATGCGCGACCAATGCGTCCAGCTGTCGCAGGCCGTCGAGAATCAGAACCCCCGGGGTATCCCGCTGCGGAATGACTGTCCGAAGGGTCTCGGCCTTCCCGATCAACTGGAAGGACTGGTCGGAAGGGCGCTGGGGCCGACGGGCGATCCGTCGCAGCAGACAAACCTCGAATGGAACGTCCAAATACATCCGGGTTCCCGTCAGCGCGAGGATCTCCCCGTATTTGAAGAGGGCAAATCCCTCGGCGACACACGGGGATTTGCTTGCACACGCGGCGATGTCTGCCGCCAGCCGCGCTCCGTCATAGGAGTCCGGGTGTTCGAAGTTGCGCACGAGCCTGCCAGATACCGAGGCCATAAGCCGCGGCGCACGCGGCTTCCAGTACGAGTCGAGAGAGAGGAGGTTTGCCCCTGCGGCCTCAGCCACCCTCGCGGCCAGCGTCGATTTTCCGGACGCACTTGGGCCAGCGATGAGGAGGATCGGGTGCCTCATGCCGAGACCCCGCGCCGCTTCTGGAAGAGGGCTGATAGTGCCCGGGAGCGCCTCACGTGCTCCTGAACGTCCGCCAGCCGCATCCCGCGGATGGTCATGCAGTCGGCCTGGTAGGCGTCCCCGAACGGAATGTGCTGCAAACGGAGCGGCTTCTCGGACTTCACCAGGTACCACGCCTTCCCGTCGGCAACCGGGAAGCTGACAAGGCTCCCCTCAACCTTGCCATCGGTTACGCGCGCCGAAGCCGCGAGCATGTCGTTGAGGAGCGCCTCCTCGCGATTCATGTAGGCTTCAAACGACTCCTCGGGCTTCTTTTCGAATCCAGGGACTGGGGTGCTTAGTAAGGTTGCCATGGTGCAAGATGGGGTAGCCGGATACCTGCCCCCCGTTACCTGGGAGACGTTCGCCGGCGGAAGTTAAGCTCCGGGTAAGCGGAGACCGGGAACCCCTTGTAGTGGTCGGGCACGCGGTACCACCGGCGGTTCTTGGAAACCGTTGTCGGGCCATTTTGCCACTGATCGGCAACTCGGATATTTCCTCTGCGCACGGGATGAAAACTCATGGTGGTGCTCCGTCTTACGACCCAATGGCCGCGTGGTAACCAGCGGCCGTGACACGGATCTTGCCGGGGCCAGCCGAAGTAATCTCCGCGAGGCTGCCGGTGAAAAATGTCACAGCCCGGGAAATCAGATCCACCGTCTTGGCGTTCGGCTTAGCGATCACCACGTCGATAGGCCCCTTGTCTCCTCGAAGCCCCAAGAGTGCGTACGCCGCCACCAGTTCGTCCCTCGTCGGCTCAACGAAGTCCCTCGATACCCCTTCGGACCGATGCAGGGCAACCGATCCGGTCATCCCAAGAAACACAAGGGCGTCGGCGAGATCATCCTGTACGATCTTCTTTTGCGCGCAGAAGGCGGCCACGGCCTCCGGAGGTGTTCGGATGTCGAACACATAGCCCTTCATGATGACCCCGGTTTTCTTAAGCGACGCGACAACGGTATAGCTCATGGGTCAAGATGGCGGTGGATTCGCCTAAGAATCCTGCTTGGCGGCCACATTGCCTGAAAAGGAGTAGGGATTGCCCCCCTCGCCGACGAAAGCCCTTGGCGGCCAGAAAAACGCCTGTTATCGCGCATCATGGATGGGATGCCGAGCGCGGAGAGCGTTCGCACGGCTCCTCCAGAGCATCAGGGTGCCGATGCCGGCCATTCCCACGAGAAATCCCGCTCCACTGGCATAGGAACTGAAGAACTCCATGGACCCGGGTTTCATCATCTTCTTGAAATCGTCCGATGTACTGAGACACGCGAACATGAAGACGACGAACGTCGAGAACCCGGATGCGGAAAGCAGAACAACCCCGCCGTCCCGAAGCTTCGTTCGGAATCCGGTGCATGCAAAGCCCGCCAGGAGGGCAAGAGCGCCCGGAACGGCGAAAATCCCCATGATGGCGGCTTTGATCCCGACAGGTTGCCCAGCGACAAAGGCTAGGATTGTCACGGTGTAGGCGAGAAACCCCGCGACGACATAGAGAGCGATTCCGAATATCTTAGCCAGCATCTGCGGAGGGAAGCTTTGCGAAAAACCGATTTGCAGTGGGTGCGTACAGGAATGCGCATTCAATCGCAAAAAGGACGATGCCTGGGACCAAGGCCATTTTGAGGGGAGCCGTTAGAATGCCGAGGGCGAAGCTCACGAGCTGGCTGGCAATGTACAGCGTCCGTGCCCACCCCATCCCCTTCAGCATGAACGCCGCGCAGAGAATCGAAATGGCGACGCCGGCGGCCGTAATTGCGAACTGTATCGGAATCGGGATCGGGCTCTTGCGCATCAATGTGAGTGCAAGCTCGTTGTTCGCAGTAAACAGAAACGTAACCGAGGCCAGAGAGCCGAATCCGATGAGCGCCCAGCAGATGATTGTGACTGAGAGGGGCCGTTTGGTCATGAGGAAACGGTAGGTACGCTCTGGGCTAAGGCGGACTTGTTGCGTCGAAGGCAACAATTCCGCCTTAGGTGCCGAGTTCGCGACTGCTAATTCACCGTGATGGTGACGGGTGTAGAGGTTGTGGCCATGGTTTGAGCATCCGTTGCTACCGCGGTAAGCGTGTACGTGCCGGCAGCGGGTTTTGACCAGCTGTAAGTGTACGGTGCCACGGTCACCTTCTTTATCAGCGTGGACTCGTGATAAAATGCCACAGAGCTGATCGTGGAGTATTGCGAGGTTGCCGTCGCCGCCAAGGAGATCACCGGCTTGTCCGGGAATACGGTGCCGTCGCTTGGGGAGGTGATTGCCACCACAGGGGCTGCGTCCTGGACGACGGACACGGTCACGGGAGCAGACCAAGTCGTGTTCCCGTTCTTGGCCGTAGCTAGAGCGGTTATTGCCCATGTCGAAGGAGCGTTAGAAGCTGTGGTGAACGTGTACGGCGACGTAGTCTTGTCCACGATGAAGCCCCCGTTGATGTAGTAATCCACCTGCTTGATCGTCGAGTCGGTGGACGATGCGGTCGCGGTCAGCTTGATGTTCCCGTTCACGAAGAATACCTGGCCTTGCGTGGGTGTCGCTATCGAGATCGACACATCCCCGGCATTGGTCGGCGTCGGCGTTGGCGACGGCGTTGGGGTAGGTGTCGGGCTTGGCGTCGGCGTGGGTGTCGGCGTAGGTGTTGGGGTCGGTGTCGGGGTCGGCGTGGGTGCAGAGACTACTAAGAACGTCCCTGTCGCGGACCCTACGTAAACCGGATCGTAGACCGTCGCTACCGTCGCGTAACTCCCCACGGCGACAGGATAGAGCCCGCTGCCATTGTAGGTGATCTCCACCGTCAGCCCGCTTGGCACCGTTGTCGCAGTCGCCCACAGCCCGCGACCTGTGTAGGTCTGGGTCATGTTGCTCAAGGTGACTGTGGCTGTTGGCCGCGGCGTGGGTGTCGGCGTGCGGGTTGGGGTCGGCGTCGGCGTGGGTGTTGGCGTCGGCGTGGGTGTTGGTGTCGGAGTCGGAGCCGGCGAAATGACCAGCGTCCCTGAAGCACTCCCGGCGTAGTTCGTGTCGTTGATCGTTGCGACGACCGCATAGCTTCCAACTGCGCTCGGAAGGATGCTGCTCCCGTTGTACGTAATCCCCACATAAAGCCCTGCCGGATTGGTAGTGGCCGTTGCCACTTTCGACTGGCCTGTGTAGGTCTGGTTCAAGTTGCTCAAGGTCACAGTAGCCGTCGCCTTCGCCACTGCCTCGACCGCACTCGCCGTACCAGCGTAGTTGGGGTCGATGATGGTCGCCACGACCGTGACAGGCCCGGCATTGGTCGGGGGCGTCGTACCACCATTGTAGGTGACATTCACGGTAAGCCCGCTCGGCACGACGGAGACAGTAACCGGAAGGGGGCTGCCGTTGTAGACCTGGTTCAGATTGCTGATCGTTATCACGCAGGCGACTGGAGTCACACTGTTCGACGGCGCTGAAGAGGGACCCATACCGGAAACCGAGACCGCTGCCACAGTGAACGTGTAGGCAACTCCATTTGTAAGGCCCGTGACGACGTGGGACAGGCTCGGGGCGCCCGCATTGCTGTCGATGCCTCCCGCAGGGATGGAGGTTGCGTAGTAGCCTGTGGCCGGATTGCCGCCATTGCCGGCAGGAGCGCTAAATGTCACCGTTGAACGAGAGGTTCCAACCGTAGCGGCTACCCCCGTAGGGGCGCTAGGCGGAATCTGCCCAATGACCGCGTATTGCGCCACGCTTGGAACGCCATTCACAAATGCCGTGATTTGAGCTGGGCCATAAGGAAGTCCCGACACGCTCGCGGTGTCCGAAGTGAAGTAGGTGTTCGAGAACTGCAACGTCTCGTCCGGCACTGCCCATTGAAATTGGCCGTTGTCGATGCGTTGAATCAGGAACAGTGGATAGTTGGACGCAGAACTGTTTGTTGCGCCTCCCGATCCCTCAAGGAACGGAGCAAAGCCAGTGCCCGTTGCATTCAGTGGCGCGCTTCCGGTCAGATAAGGCGTGACCCCTGAGAGGACTGCCTGACGCGTGGAATCTGGGGAAAGCCCGGCATCGTAAATCTCAGTCGAGGACAGCGTCGCGGCACCCGAACCCACACCCCCAGCGAGAAGGATCTGACCTGTCGGGAGCAGGGTTGCTGTGTGACTGTATCGGTCAATCACCGCGTCCGCACCAAGGCTCCAGGTGTTCGCAGCAGGGTCGTAAATCTCAGTGTTGTATATCAGCCCGCCGGCATTCGTTTCACCGCCTGCGACTACAACTTTGCCGCTGGGCAGACCGGTCGCCGTAAAGTGGAATCGGCCTGTCGTTAGCGAGCCAGCTGATGACCACGAGTTCGTTGCGGGATTGTAGACCTCAGCGCTCGTTGGGCAGCCATCTGTGAAGTTCTGGCCGCCTTCGACCAGCACATTTCCGGAGGGAAGGAGGGTCGCCTTGTGACCGCTCCTACCCGTCGTGAGGCTCCCTGTGGTGCTCCATGTCGCCGTTGCCGAGTTGTAGAGTTCGCACGCTGTGGTCATGGTATTGCCAACGAAGCCCCCTGTTACCAATACCTGGCCATTGGGCAGCAGTGTCCCTGTCTGCCCAAAGCGCCCAGTTGCCAAACTGCCAACAACGCTCCACGAATTTGTGATCGGATTGTAGAGTTCTGCCGAGTTTAGATATGGCGGATTCAAAGGCCCCTCACCTGCCGCTTCGAGCACGGTCCCGTCTCCAAGAAGCACCGCCGACTGGAACATGCGTGCAGTCGTCATGTTGCCTCCGCTGCTCCACGTGTTGCTGATCGGGTCGTAAATCTCCGCGCTCGAAAGGTAGGTGTTGTTGCTCCCCGTTCCCCATCCACCGGCCACAAGAACCTTTCCGCTGTTCAACAAAGTTGCTGCGGCATTGTATCGAGGAGTCGCCATGGAAGCTGTCGCGCTAAATGTGCCGCTTGCGATGTTGTATAGCTCGGCGGTACCACCAGGGCCATCGCCCCCCGCGAATAGAACAAACCCATTTGGGAGAAGCGTTGCTGTGTGAGCCGACCGAGGCACGGTCATGGTTCCCTTTACCGTGTCCGAATGCGTGGCCGGGTCGTACATCTCGCAACTCCCCAGGGTGCCATTGCTGACGCCGCCGGCGATGAGCACTTGGCCGTTCGGAAGCAGGTTTGCTGTTTGAAGTCCGCGGGCCGTCGCGAGGCTGCCCGCCGTGCCAAAAGTGTTGATTGCCGGGATGTACACTTCGCAAGCGGCTGCGTAGGAGATCGGGCTTTGGCCGTAGTAAGCCACGTCTATTCCTCCGACGAACAAGACGGTGCCGTTCGGGAGGAGCGTCGCAGAATGGTACGCTCTCGGGAATGAGAGACTGCTGGTAATTGCCGTCCACCTGTTCGCTACGGGGTCGTACAACTCCGCCGACCCGAGCGGAGCGCTTCCCCATTCAGGCCCGAACAGCCCTCCGGCAACTAAAACGGTGCCGTTACTCAGTAGGGTTGCGGTATGGGCGTATCGGGCTGCGTTGAGGCCCGCAACTTCGAACCACGTGTTCGCCGCAGGATCATAGATTTCCGAGTCAGTGAGGATTCCTGCCAATCCTTGGCCGCCGGCCAATAGCACCTTCCCCGATGGAAGGAGAGTTGCCGTCTGGTTGCAACGGGCGGTATTCAGGCTGGCAGCGAGAGAGAAGGTTTGCGTCGCTGGGTTGTAAATCTCCGCAGAGGTTGATGGGGAATTGGTACTGTCGCGTCCCCCGGCAACAAGGATCATTCCTGACGGGAGAAGGGTTGCTGTTTGCTGGTACCGTGCGGTTCCTAACGCACCCACCGTAGTCCATGTGTTGGCCTTGGGGTCGTAGACCTCGGTTGCCGCCAATGGGGCATAGTTGTTGTTGACCCCGCCGACAACGAGCACCGTGCCATTTTGCAGGAGAGCAGCCGAATGGAACATGCGCGCCGTCTGCAAGTTTGAAGCCGCCGACCATGTGTTTGTGGCCGAGTTGTAAAGTTCTGCCGTGATGAGCGCGTTCCCACCACCGTCATTCCCCCCAGATACGAGCGTCATCCCGTTTGCAAGCAACGTCGCTGTGTGGCTGTAGCGAGCCTGGGCAAGGGACCCTCCTGCATTCCACCCTGGCGCTGCCGTTGCCGAAACAACGCCAGCGGCGGTGATCGCCAGAAGCCCGAGGACGGCTAACGCGCGTTTCGCGAACCCGAAGAGGATGGATGTGTTCATAGATAGCGCCTTTAGGGAAAGGTCGTTTGAGTGGGTGGCGGTGTGCATTTTGCGATATGACTTACAGTTGACTAGAGTTCGAAGCGGTTCGTTGGGCAGCAAGATGGCGGCCGCCCATCGAAGGGATGCGCCATGTCTTCAATTATGGGGGAACTCCCGACGGGTTACCGCCAGAGACGCATGGCGCTAGTGCTCGCGCTTGTAGAACCCATCCACAGCGTGCCTAATCTCCCAGTGGTAGGGCTCCAGCGACTCGGGCGTGGCATTCCGCATGTTCTCGGAAAGAAAGGCTTTCCATTGCTCGGGATTCATGGGCAATGACTTCTGGAAAAGGAGACTGGGCGAGACAACGTCCGCAACGTCCACCTCGCACCCCGATTTGCACACGCGATTGAACACCTGGGCGAACCGTACCGGCGCGAACTGGTACAGCACCGCCTCTTTGCGGTTAGCAAAACCGCTCACGATGATGCCACCCATCTTCCGCTCGCGGTCAGGCTCGTGCTCGTAAGCGATCCCCCACGAACCGGTCGTGATGTCGAAGGCTACAAAGAGGCCCGTTTCGTCGTGGCGACTGTACTTGTAGTGGCCGTAGAAGGTCGCTTCTTCGGCGCAATGGATGCAGAGCCCGACCTTCCAGTCACTGCCGAGCACGGGATCGGATTTGCGCGTTCCGCATGAGGCGCAGATGTGTTTTGCGTACTGCGGCAACCCCTGCTTGTGTCGAAGGGCAATCCGAATCTTCGACTGCATACGAAACACAAGAAGCTGATTGGTCTCGTTATTGTCGTAAGGCATGCCGGCTCGCAGTTCCTCCGTCAGAGCGCCCGAATCGAGCGTCCCTGCGTCAGCTATCACCGCATCCCAATCCGTGACGGCGCCGAAAGGGCGAAAAGCAGTCTCGATGCACTGCTCGCGCGCGAAATCGTGGTTGTGCGGGACGATGCTGCTCATTCCTCGTCCTCCTCCTTCGCCGCCTTCAGCTTCAGAAGGATCGGCACCGGCGAGTTCTGTGTCGCCGGAATAAGGTCTTTCAGCTTGCCCCATATTGCCAAGATGGGAACAGCCCAAAGATGCGCGCGCTTCCACTCGCGGTCGTCGAGCAGCTTGTCCGCCAGGCTTACTGGAAGGTCGGCGGGCAGCCACTCGTCTTCGCTCACGGTAGCCGTGGCGAGGGTCTTCGTCAGGGGTTCGGTTCCATTGACCCACCGCTTTGATAGCGCATACTCGTGGACGTACAGGAGGTTCTGGTCGCGTTTCTCGTCCCGCTCTGTGTGGTGTACCACGAAAAGGAACGGCCCCTCTCCCTTCTGGCCCGTGCTCCAGCGTGCATCATGCTCCCACCTCTCGGGCTTGTAGATGCGCCAGCGCCACGAAATGATCCGGTCGCCGGGCTTCAACGCCGAGAAGCTCGTCAACTTGTCGAACTGCTTCCTGTTGCGACTGTCCGTAAGCCCATGCGAAAAGTCGTTCACGAGCCGAAGGTAGCGGCTGTTCAGGATAGGGTCGAAGATGTCCGTACCAGGAGGGATGCTCAGCAGCGCCATGTGGTCGATCACGCCCTGGATTAGCATCGCAAAGGGCATCATCTCACGGTTCTTAACCCGGGCAGTGTCCGCGGCCACCTTGCGAATGTATTCGTCGAGTTCAGGGGTGTAATTCTCGCTATCGAGGAATCCTTGGAGCGTGGCGTACTTGATGTCGTCAGCCCAGATCACCGGAACCGGCTCCGCTTCCTTTGCCGGGTTGACAACCTTCGGCTCGCTGTCGCTCCCAATGCCCCTGAAGTTGTCGCGGGCCTTGTCCGGTGTCGCCCACTTTCCCCGCCAGATTGAGTCTCTGAGGGCAGTCACCAACTCCGGAATGTCGTCGCCGGCGGGAAACACACGTTCCTCGAACTTGATGTCGGTCCCGAAGCGCCAGACATTGTCTCCGTCACGGACCCACACAAGGGTCGCCATGTTGGCCGAGTTGAGCATTGCCGCCTCGAACGCGTTCACTTTCTCCCCGTAGCTCTTTTCATCCCGGCAAATGCGGGTGACGACGATGCACTTGTCCAAGGGAAGCAACTTCTTCCAACGGTTCTTCCGGAGCAACCACGAGTCCATGTCCCCGAGATTGCGAATGTCCACATCGAGCATGTTCGCGATGAGGCCGATCTCTTCCTCCAGATAGAGTCGCGCCTGGAAGATGCAGTAAGGCGCCTCCGCGGGCGCCCGGTCTCCGATGCGCAGAGTTTCCAGCCCCTGCGTTCCGTTGCAATAGGCCGTCATGATTCGCATGCCCTCATGGAACTGCACGAGCTTGGTCCTCATGTCCTCAACCGACTCCTTAACGCGGATCGAGGTGCTGACGCCGGCAAGCTGCCCTTGAAGGAATCGCAGCTGCATGGCGCTTCGGTTGCTCGGCGTGAAAGCGAGCGCCATCCTCCCGGCAGGGCTCGCACTTGCTGTCGTCGATGTCCCGTCCGTCAGTAGCCCGACGATCTCCGGAATCTGGTACGCGGCGAGTTGGGAAACGTGGATCTCCTCCAAAAGCCCAACATCCGTGCCATCGCCGGTATGCGGCCAGTGGTCGGGCAGCGCCTTGGGGTTCGCTTTTGAGTACGCCTTCAGGTTGGCGAGCGCCTGAGGCTCGCTTGCCCAAACCTGCACAACCTCCTCGTCACCCGCGTCCGGGATCGAGACCCCGGGAAAGAAAACCCCCTGGTACCTGCCGGTAAGTACCGCCGGAAACGGGTGCGCCATGATAAGCGCCCTGAGCGCACTCTTCTTGTCCGGAAACTTCCCCTTAAATGAGCCCCACTTGTCGATGTAGTCTCCACTCCCATAGGGCTGGGGACCAAGGCAGTAGACGAAGGGTTTCACGTGAGGCAAGATGGCGTGCGTCAGGGGCCGACCTTCGGCATGTCGGCCTTCAGCTGATTCGCGGCGACGTAGGCTCCCTCGCACTTGGGCACCCGAAGAACGCGCCCGTCCTCAAGCAGGAGAGCGAAGTCTGCGGCGTTACCCGCAAAGCCGGTGATCTGGTAGTTCACCACCAAGCCCCCGAGCGGGCTGTTTTGCCTCTCGTCCAGAACCTTCGCGGCCCGGTCCCGGGCTTCCTGGCTTTCAGCACGCTGCGACTGTGGGCGGGCCTCATTGTCAAGGCGCATGGCCTCGGCCAGCACGAGTAGCGCGGCATGGGTCCTCGGGCTCTGCCCGCCCCCACCGGAGGTGCGAAACCGCATGAGCCGGGCCGCCTCGGTGCCAACGTAGGCGTCGCCATCCGGACCGAACATGACGATGAGGCGACCGATGCAGGTGCCGTCGTGGTCGTCCATGATCCGGGAATACGACTCCTTGTCGTCCACGGTCCGTGGCCAAGCCAAGCCGTCGAGAAACTTGGCAATGCTAAGAGGTGAAGGCATGAATTTGTTCAACCTGGGCGCTCACTCGAAAACCGGCAGCTTCTTGCACGAAACCTTGCCTATGGTGGAGTCGGCGACGCCGTCGGTTGCGAGAAGGTGCTTCTTCGCCAAAACCCCCGCCTTTTCGATGTCCCTAAGGACACTGTCTCCGGGAGCCGGAGCAAAGGCGAATTCGAGCACGTAGACCTTGCCGACGCTTCCTTCAACAACGCTGGCAAGGATAACCTCAGCCGCGATCATTCGTTTTGGCGTTTGCGATTCGTCCATGTTAAAAGATGGCGCTGTTTAACTGCGGGCAGGGGGGAGCGGCCTGAGGCTGGTAGCAAGCAGGTCCGGCTCAGGCAATTCCTTCCCGGAATCCCCTACACCCAGCTTCAGCAGGCGCTCGCCCTGGGGCCTAACCGACCGCTCGTAGCTACCTAAAGCGTCGTTAAAAGACGCCCCAGCCTTCGCAAGGTACGACCCGATGGATTCAAAGTGCTCCAGGAAGGGGACCAGTCGTGAAAACAGCTCTTTGGCCGCAATGGCGATTTCGCGGGCGTTTGCGGTCTGCTCGTGCTGCGTCCATGAGGCGGACACGGACATCAAGAGGGCCATCAAAGAGGTCGGCGTAGCGAGCATGATGTGCCGTTCGCTTGCCCAGATGATAAGGTCGCGGTCGCCCTCAAGCGCCGCGCTAAAGAGCGACTCCGCCGGCAGGAAGAGCACCACGAACTCGATGGCATCAGGGAATTGCCGCGGATAGTCCTTGTCGGCTAGCGCCTTGATCGTGGTCTTCAGCTTGTCGGCATGGGCCTTGAGAGCGGCCCTCCGCTTAACGTCATCGCTCTCGTGCAGAGCATTCAGGAATTCGAGATCCGGCACTTTGGAGTCGATGATGATTTTCCGTCCGTGTGGCAGGTTGACGATAAGGTCAGGCCGCTTGTCGTCGGAAGTCGTTTGGAGTTCGTAGTCGCAGTGGGCGTTCATACCACTGGCCTCGACCACCCGCTTAAGGCTTTCTTCTCCCCAGACTCCGCGCGCCTGGCCGCTACCGAGAACCTTTCGCAGTTGGAGGGTCTCTCCGGCAAGCGACGTACTCTGTTCGGTGAGCATCGTGAGGTGTTTCGTCACCTCTCCAATCGCGGACGCCTGGTTTGTCTCGCTCTTCTGGAGTCTGTCCTGCGTCGCTCGGATCAGTTCCTCCACGGGCTTGATGACTGCTGCGATAGCCTCCTGCCGTTTCGTGAAGTCCGCGCTGGCGGCACCGGCGTGCTTTGCCATCGTCTCGTTGGCCAGGGTCAGGAAGGAGCCCTGCATCTGGGTAAGCGCCTCTGCGCCAAGGGCGGCAAACCCCTCGCGAAGCTGCTTAAGCCCCTTCTCGTGCTCCTCCTTCATGGCCGCAAGCTGCGCCGCCTGGGTTTCCCTCATCTCGACCAACCGGAGTTCTGCCGACTGGACCCGGGCGTCGGAGGCTGCACGGGCCTTCTCGGCTTCGAGCCGCGCGCTGGTGGCAACTCCGAGGTCTCGCTTGAGGCCGTCCATCTGAAGCCGTAGCTCTCCCTCAACACGTCCGTCAACAGGCGCGGGTGTTTTGCAGCCAAGAAAGTACCCGACTACGCCGCCTACGAGAAGGGCGATGATACCGACAATAATTGCAGCAGTCATGAGGTTGAAAGGATGGACGTTGGGAGGAAAAGGGGAAGACCTCAGGTTGCAGCAGCGTCGCTCCGGTAGTCGATTGCTACCTTCAAGTCCGCGACCGCCGCAGCCATCAACTTCGCACGCCAACCAAGGCCAGCAAACTTCGGCTTCCCCGTGGAGCGTGGAACGGAAGCCATGCCTATTGAAAAGTCGCGGCGCTCGAAGTCGATTGTGACGAACCCTCCATGGGAATTTGCGGTCCTCGGAGCCTCGATGACCAGGCCAAAACCGGGTAAGTTCTCAGACTTCCAATCGGGCGGGATGTCTTTCGGCATAGGACTAGATGGCGACGGGCTGTGCCTTAACAGGTTTCCTCTCGTCGTTAGGATGGGTGCGCCACCCATTGCACCGCGTGTGCCATTGTTCACCTATTCCGCTGTCTCCACGAGCCCTCCGAGGGTCCCGCCCGCACTCCCATGCGCCGTCATCCGATTTGAAGAACCGGCAGCTCGCGCATACGTGGGGGATGGTTCGGTAGGCGTTCATTGGGAGAGCTTCATTCGGCGACATGCCGGTAACGCCGCGCGATGAGATGGATTTTGCCGGAAGCCTTCAGGCGATTCCATGCTGCTCGGGCAGCGCGGCCGTCGCACCTCACAGGAAGCGGGGCATGAATGCGTCGCCGGGGCTTAGGAAGACGAATAAACCACCCTCCTGACGTGAGTGTGACGCCTTCCCATTGGTAGAGCACGGCGCCCGCGTGTTCCTTCAGAAATGCGAGGATCAATGCGCTCGACATGATCTTCTCGGAGCGGGATCGCTGGACTTGCGAGGTTTGCTTTGTCATGGCCGGAATTTAGCAAGCTGGTGCAGCGACGTGCTCGTGCCGGGCGTAGAAAGCGCGCAATGAATGCTCTGCCCGTGAAAGGCGCCGTTGCGATGCGGCGACTTCTTGCTTTAGCCGTTCTTCCTCTGACGCGAAGTCTCCCCCACCGAGCCAATCGAGGATCTCCCGGAACCCGACCGTAGGTTCTCCGTTTCGGTAGAGCGCCTTTCGCAAGGCATCCTTCCCGCGGATTTCGAGGAAATGCGTAAAGGTAGCCCTCGTGCCCATGTGGCCGGGGAGACCGCCTAGATTGGCTCCGGCCAGTGCGTTTCTGGCCCGGAAAGTCAGCGCGTGGTACCCTTGTGGGTCTGGGGTGAGCCCAAGCTCCTGTAAGCGCTGGAACAGCGCACGGACCACGACCTGACCCACTCCTCGAAATACCGTAATAGTTTCGGCAACAACTGGCCTGCTGCGCAAAGGGCGATCAGGGAGTTCAAGGAGGTCAGCTACTGTGAGGTGCCCGCGATCCTTTGCCTGAGACCCTTCTCCACCGCGCTCCTCATCTAGGCATGTGGCCACCCAGAGGAGGCGTTGCTGGGCTATCGCCGGTTCGATCTCGACACAAAAAGCCCTAACGAAATCCGATATGCGGAGCTTCAGGATGTCCTCACGGGCCATAGACGGGGCGGCAGGCATGTCGGGGGGTCAGGGAAGCGCGGCTTTGAATGGTAACTTGAGAACCTGGTTGTCCAACGGCTCCCAGAACACCACTCCGGGATAGCTCATTGCGACGTGAATTTCACGGGCGTTACCGGTCTCGACGATTTCGGACAGAGGCGTCCCTTCTGGTGCGAGCGCCTTCGCGGCCTTCAACGACTTCGCCGCAACAATCTCCCGCGTTTGCCTGCTCCCGTTCGGGGCTTCCGGGCAATCCTGTCGGAAGCTTTGGAATCCGTAAACCTTCAGACCCTCTCGTTTAGCAGGGTTTGCGATAAATGCCGACCACGCCCGCCGAGCCGACTTGAGCCCGGAAGGGGTCGTCTGAAAACTGGCCGCGTAGGGACTCCCGTGGTAGGTGGTCCCCGGCGGGCATGCGTGAACAAGTCCCCTCCCCTTGTTGTTGAAGATCGAGGGCCGGCGCCCACATACGGGGCAGGCTTCGGCTTTCGTGTCAGTGGCCATTGTGGATGGACAAGCGACTCACTCGATGAAGAAGGTCGCGTAGCTTTCACCAGGGATCTGCTTGGCGGTCACGAGGACCTCGTCCCCAGCCTTCAAGGCGCGCACTGGCCAACCCGGGCCACGGTTGTTCGCGAAGACCTCACGGTGCCCGGGCCAAGCAACCGTGATTTCCCCCCAATTCTTAGCCGGGTCGAATTCGTAGGACAACACCGTGGACCTGAAAGGCCCAGGCATCCCGACAAGCACTCCGGCGCGCCAAGCCCTGGCGACTCGCCTGAAGGCAGCGACCGCCCTTCCGTTGGCAGCGCCAGAAGACGGGTCAATCGGCTGCATGTGTAGCTTATCCCCGGAAAAGCCGAGGACGCGGCATGTCAGGTGCCCACGCTGGCCATTGCGCTTCCAATGGACGGTGTCGCCAGCCCGCAACTCCACCTCGATTTGCTCATGCCCCGTAATGTCGCCGCACGTCACGAGCCCTGCCTGGACAAGGTCGGCGCGGGGAGCACAGGCGTAGTTTGCTGCGAGGTTCATGGATCAAGATGGGAATGTCATCAATGTGCTCAACGAGATCATCGGCGAACACGGCTAAGCGCTCAACCCACATTTCGAATAAACTACGCGGCGTGTTGAAGATGGCTCCGGCGCTCAGCAAGATATTTGCGAAGCTCCCCTGCGCTGCGCAGATCAGGCACCCCTACAGGCGCACACAGGTACCGCCCGGCGAGGGTGATAAAGGCGCCATGCATCCGGGCCACATCGTCAACGATTGCCTTGGCCTCGGGCAGGCAGTCGGCGCAAAAGACCCCTATGCTGTAGCCCTTGGAGTTGCGGCACACATAAAGCTCCCGCTTAAAGGGGGTCTGGTCCACCTTGCAACTGGAGCAGATGCGTGGTGCAGGGCTGTTCATGGCCCAAGATGGCATCCCCCCCACGGGGCTGGGAAAACTCTTGAAGAATCGCCTCCTCGACCGATAGTCATTATCTCCGCCTTCTAAGGCGGTGGAAGACCTTGCCGCCGTGCATAGAATCCAACCACACATCTCTTCTTTGGTGCCTAACGGGACCATGTTTTGGCTTTGGAACGTCATTGCCGCGGCCGCAACCGTCGAATGCAACGTCGCTCAATCCTGCGTCGGCATGGCGACCTAACCCCAAAACGCCTTGTCAATCACCTATGTTTCATTAGCGCTGACCTTCCTTGTCGGCGTAGGTGTTTTTGCGGCGAACCCTGGTCGCCAAAAGAACCGGGCGTATGCGTCCCTGGCATTTGTCGCGGTGCTGTGGTTGCTGGCGTACCACTTCCTTGTGTTTCAAAAGATCGGGCACGAAGTGACGCTGATCCGGGTCCTGGAAACTATAGGAGCAATCCTGCCTGTTCTGGTCGGGTGGACAATCAACAGTATCCTGCGCTCGGGTGGATTCCGTCGGACTCTGGTGGTGCTGGCGACAGTTGGTGCCGTGTGCATTGCCATAGCGTGGACCCGTTTCTTTATCCCGCCCGAATCAACCAATGAGCACCATTTGAGAGGATGGGGTTTCTACATCTGCAATGCCGGAGAGCTTATACAGTTCATCGTAATCCTGTGGATGTGCGCCTTGAGTATGAGGACCGCGGTCGGGTTAGACCGCATGGAGCTGCGCACCTTAGCCTACGGTGCCGGGTTTTGCGGAGCGGTGACGACCATAATGGGGATTGTACAGCAGCGCTTGCAATCGGACGTGATCGACCTCGTAAGGCCCCTTTTCGTTACCTCATTTTTTCTTGTAACGGCTTCGCTCATCTTTTCTCGGAAAGTGATGTCTCCCGGCGAGGCGTTCGAAAAGGTGCTCCGCTGGACCGTGTCGGCGATTTTGGCGATGGGGGCGTATTGGTCACTGAGGCTTGTATTAGGGCCTGGCAGCATCATGGCGGCCGTATCGTTCGTCGGCTTTGCTGCATGGGTGAACGAGATTCTGGCGAAACACGAATGGCTAGCTGGGCGTGCAAATGAGCGGCGAGCTGTGGCCGATGCGGAATTGCGAGCAATTAGCGAGACGGCGTTGGAGTACGAAGAAGCCTGTGGGCAAATCGCCTACACACTGGCCTCGTGGGCACAGGCAGAGAAGGGATTCATTGTGTTTCGTAGCAAGACGCGGGAGTTCAGCGGGTACGGTTGCGGTGGGGAGTCGGCAACGGTGCCGTACACATTGGCCGACGATGTGGTGGTGAATCTATGCCGATTCGGGTCTGCGAGCGAAGCCAGTCTTGATAGGGCGAGTCCGAGCCTGGCGTCTAAAGCGCTGGCTGTGTGCATGCACAGTGGCGGAATTGGACTGCTGGTCCCTGACCATCCGGATGAGGTTACCGTGAGGGTGATCGTGGGTGTTGGGGCAAAGAGGGATTTGTCGCCATTCCTGGCGCGTGAAATCAAAACTGTAGAGGATTGGTTGGTCCTCATCCGGTCCATTCTAGTAAGAATCGAGGCCCACGAGGATGCCCGCCAGAAGGAGCGTTTAGCGGCGGCAGGATTGTTGAGTGCGAGGATGGCCCACGACATGCGCACGCCGCTGGCCACGATCAAGAATTTCACGAGCAGTCTGCGCGAGAACGTGGACAACCCGGATTTTCTGAACGACATGGATCGTATAGTCTCTGCGGAGATCGGGAAGTTGGAGCGGATGGCCGACGGCTTGTTGCAGGTCGGGGCTCCGAGGAAGCCGAACTTAACCCAAGAGTCACTCAATCGGATCGTGCAAGACGTGAGCGAAGCACTTCGCCCCTCCTACAAAGAGCACGCGGCCAGACTTAACGTGGAACTGGGATCTGGGGAGGTCATCATGCTTTTGGACAGGGACCGGATTACTCAAATGATCTCAAATCTCGTGAACAATGCCTTGCAGTCCTTTGTGGAAGGGACCGGGGAAAAGACGACCACGATTACAACCTCGTTCGAGTCCGAATATGCCGTGTTGACCGTTGCCGACACAGGTCCGGGGTTCCTCCCGGCGCAAAGGGCTCAGGTGTTCACCCAGTTTTCGACAACGAAGTCCAAGGGCATCGGCCTGGGACTCACCATTTGTCATGCGACAGTCCTGGCGCACCGGGGGTATATAAGGCTCCTCGACCGACCCGGTACAGGTGCGGTATTCGAGGTCAGGTTGCCGGTCCTGAAATCGGCTTAGTCCTGGCGAGGGCAGCAGCGTATGGGCGCAGCTTGCAGTCCACGGTCAAAATGTGGCCCATAAGCCATCGGGACACTTCGCGATGCACCTCGATAGCCAAAAGTTGCGTAATGCCATCGCGATCACGCCGAACGGTCCATTCGTCAAGGCGGTGTACAAGCAGGTCGTGCGCCACACAATTCTCCCCTGACGCAGGACACCGAACCCGCTCCATCAGGGTCTCTTCGCGGGCGAAATGCTCCCTGACGTAAAGGTTGAGGAATGCGAGGGCATCGCTGATCTGAACCTCTCCGGTGCCGTTAATCAGGGCGGCCTCAAGGAAGTTGATTTGGCGAACCAGTTCCTGGTGGTCATTGTCAACAGCCGGAACGCCTGTCATAAAGCTCTGGTCCCATTCGATCATCAAAGAAGGTGCTAGAAGTCTCTACCGTGTTAAGAATGCGAGGGTTCCAGTAGAGATTTTTGACGCGAGAGTCAGCCATGAAGTAACTGACTGCGCATTTCTACGCGACACTCACCTTCGACTGTCCGCACTGTACGGAGGTAGTCGTTCGGCCCAGTGAACCGTCCTTACGGATCAGCCGGACCGTCATAGAGACCTCGTCGGCCACGGTCGGGACCCGTGGCATCGCGCCTAGCCCGACGGGCGGCCAGACATGAAAATGCTCGACAACTCCTTTTTGGATCTTCCCGGACACCTCGACTGCGATTCGCTGGCCTGGCTTGAACCCTGTCAGTTTGGTCATCGCGCCCTGTAGGAGGGCGTCCCGCTCACGAATGCGTAACTGGATCGTGTCCTGAATGGGCCTCGACACCCCAGCTAGGCGGGCCTCAAGCGCGAGGATTCGCCGATTGATCGAGGCAAGACGGGATGCATATGTGCTCATGTGCAAGATGGGGATGGAGCAATCGGTACGCCACAGGCTACCTCTCCGCCAGCCGGTCGATCAGCCGCCCGATCAGGTTGTCGGCCGAGACGTTTTGTGCGTCCGAAGAGACGGCGACCTTGCCTCCGATATGAAACGCCCGGATGAGGCTATATTCATCGTCCCGCCTCGTGACCACCAGGAGGGCGTCCGACTTCTCGGAGTAGCCCTCGGCCACAACGGTTTCGCCGGAGATCCACTTGGCGACCTCGGGATGTGTCAGGTCAATGGGGAGATTCGGTAATGGCATAAGGCTAGATGGGGACGGCATTTCAGGCGAACAGGGCCATCTGTGGGTCAACCGGAACCGAATCGGCCGCCTCGAACGACTGGACGACGGCGGGGGCTCTCGGGGCCTCAGGAGCAACCTCCTCGCCGCGATTGACGGCGAGGTGCCTACGGATGGCAGCGGCGAAGGCGTGGTGAAGGGTCCAGTCAATCGACTGGCCGAGCTGCTCGGAGGCAATGTCTCCCGCCACGGCGTCGAGCGAGAAGTCCGCCGGCACGCCCTGAAGCCTGCGAAGGATCTCCTCGTTAGGGAAGAGGTAGCGCCCGTCCGGATGCGCGATGAACACGCTATCCTTGGCGTGACGGCTCTGGCTCTTCATCACCGTGGGAGCGAACACGCTCTCGGGAGTGATGAGCCGAGCCTGCCCCTTCTGCTTCGAGTCGAGGTCCACGAGCCCTTTCTGGAGGCTGGAAGTGTTGGTCGCATCATTGCAGAACGGGAACTGGTCCTCGATGAGGCGCCAGATGCGGCCCGGGGCAAAAGCCTCGGTGATTGGGGCGGGAGCCTCGAAGCCGGGAAACACGCTGGCTACGATGTAGCAGCGCTTGCGCGAGGTGGTGCCACCGAAATCGCGGGCGTCGTAAACGCCGGCGTTCACGTTGTACCCCCACCTGCGCAGCGTCAGGACGATCATCTCGCCAGCCGGGCTCGAAAGGAAGCCGGGGACGTTCTCCACGTGGACAATGGCAGGCTGGACCGTCTCGATCAGCCGGAGGCACGGGAAGAACATGTCCACCGTCGTATCCAAGGAGTCGAGGCTGGCCAGCTTGGCGGCCGATGTCTTTACATTTGTAAAGTCATCACACTGAGGCGATAACGCAAGTATCGCAACCCTCGGCTGGTCCTTGAGCACCTCGGTGATCCGCGAAAAATCGACGCGGAAAATGTCCTCGTTGAAGACGAAGCGAAAGGGATTGTTCGCAATGCCGGTCATCACCCCGGTCTCCGTGAGGTCGCGGGTGTCGCGCTTCTCCTGCGGGCGGTACTCCAACAGGGCTTGCATGCCGAAGCCCACTGAGCGCAGGCAAGCAGCATCTACCCCCGAGCTGAGGGCGACGAAAGCCTCCAGCGGGTAGGACGGCTGCCTGATGGCCTTCCGGATGTAGAAGGTTCGCTCCGGGGACGGGCGGCCGATGATGACGCCCTGCCTCATGGTGAGGTGGACCCGCTCGATGCCGGCCGGGATCGAGGCGTTCAGGAACTCCTGGGAATGCTCGTCGATGACAGTCTCGGTCGGGTTGTTCCGGCGGTGATTGTACGTGCGCTGGTAGACCTGCACGGGACCGGCCGGGTTTAGGCGCAGCTCAAAGCCGCCGGCGGGAGCCAGCACGCGGCGCTCGTAGCGAGCCGTCGGAGCGAAGCCCATCAACTGAAGCAGGTTCGAGGAGATCCGCAGGCGCCGGTCACCGCTGACGGCGTCCGAAGACAGCCGAAGCTCCTTGGTGAAAACGGAGGGGACGTTGAGGCTTAGATTACGCATGATCCAAGATGGCGGGCACCTCAGGCGTCAGGTGAATCCACGACGTGAACGTCGCGCGAACCCATCAGGGTTGCGGTCAAGGTCTGCTCGACATGGCCGGCCTTCCAACCCCGAGGGATGGCGTAGTAAAGCCGGTCGCCGGCCCCGTCGCCACCAATCCAAGCAGTGCTCCAGTTGGCGGGCAGCAAATCGACATAGTTGAAGAGGGAGGGGAAAAGGTCGGTCCTCCGCCCCGCGGCGCGCGCAGCTTGGTCCGCCAAGACATTGAGGTGATACAGGAGGACCGGCGCGGATGCGCTTGCTAGGTGAGCAGCTATAGCGGTCGCGCCCGCTTTCCAATGGCGGGAACCTGGGGTTGGATGTCGCATACCCCAAGATGGGGGGGTGCGCATCCAGCTATATCCGGGCCTTCGTTATTCCCGAGACAGCCTCGGGAAGGGCCACGATCTCGTTCTCTCCCCTGGTTGTCAGGTAAGCCAGCACGTTGCCGCGTGCGACCCTCCCGGTGAGGAGGTAACCCCTGCGATCCGGGTCCTCCAGACGACCGAAGCGATTGGCAAAATAGGCGGCCTGCTCGCGGTCAATGGACCACGAAAAACCCATCAGGTTTCGCCGAGTGGCGCCGCGGTAGACGGTTAAAACCGACTCCATCGCAAGAAGCCCCCGGCGATCCGCCGCCGTCATCATCCCTTCGCGCCCGGTACGTCTGGATGTCAGAAAGCTCCTCCATTCGTCGCCCTGCTCCCAGATGTTCTCGGACGCAATCCAGAGATCCGAAAGGGTGCCCCAGTAGGCTGCGTCATCCATCTCGGCATGGACACGGCCAAACGCCGTGAGCCGCCATGGCCTTTCGTGAGCCATGATGTAGGATTGCCAATCGCGGTCCTTGCGTGCCTGGGAAATCGCCTGCTTTCGCGCCTTAAGCTGGTGATTTAGCACCGCATTCAGTCCCTCAACGTAAGGGACCGAGTAGATCAGCGGATGCCTTACCATTGCATAGGGCACGCTGGCCCCCGCCGGAACGAAGAACCTGAGGAGTTCCGGGCACAGCTTCTCTCGCACCGCCAGGAGGCGGCCTAGTTCGCTTACTCTCACAGGGGGACGGGCCTGGGTGGCTGGCATTTAGGCAAGATGGGGCACGTGGCCAACTATCCACGCGCCCCTTCTCGTGAAAATCAAGCCGCGGGCATGAACTTCAGCTGCGCCTCAAGGCACTCCTCGGTTTCCACGTCGGTGCGCGCGTTGAGAAGTACCGGCTCCAGAAGCCCGCCACCCGGCATGGCGTAGAGGTACTGCACCTCGACGATAGCTCCTATGGCGGGTATCGCCTGATCGGGAGGCACGGTCACATTGCCAACCGAACGCTGCTTCCCCTTGGCGATTACGGCGATCTCGACGCTACGCTGGGCGTTGTGGCCGATTACGATGAACGACGCCATGCCCTTGAACTTGACCTTCAGCCAGTTGCCCCCGGAGTTGGGCCTGCCGGGTTTGTATCCTGCCGACCGGAGCTTGAATACCAGACCTTCCCCGTTCTCGGCCTTCACCCGGTCGAACAGCGCCCGCTTCTCGGCTGTCGTTCGGGCGGTGGGCACCAAGACGACCGTGGTGCTGGGCGTCAGTACGTCCTCCAGCTTGGATAGACGCTCGTCCTGCGATAGCTCGCTGAGGTCCGCGCCCTCGTACGTCAGGAGGTCGAAGACGTAGAGCTTCTCCCTCTTCTCCTCGGCGTCGATTGCGCTCTGTGGCGCGATGCTCGCTGCAAGAGCGTCTGCGAGGTGCTGCTGCAAGGGGACAAAAAGCCCTTTGCGGTTCATCCCCTGCGGGGCGTCCCCCTCGGTCGTCGCCATCCTGCGCTCGCCGTAGAACTTCTCCTGGGCGACGTAATCAGGGTTGAGGATCAACTTCTCAGCCTCCGCAAGCGTGATCTCGTTCACGAGCTGGGCCACGTAGCCCGATACACGCCCCGCGTTTGCGGTCCCGGCGAACGCAACGCCGCTGCCGTCGGTCGAATAGCCCCCCGCCGTCTTCTCAGCGACAATCTTGTTGAAGATTTTGGTGGCCGCGGCGAGGTCCACGGGGCTTTGGGTTTTGGTGCCCGTCTGGAGCGTGGAACCGCGCCGACCGTAGGCGAAGTTCACAACAAACCCGGAATCCTTAGGCTCAACCGATGCGTGATAGACCTTGTCGCTGGAGCCCTCCCTGTAGGCTAGGGATGCTGATTTGATGGCAGATGCGGTATTCATAGGAAACAAGATGGGGTCGGCCCATCCTGGCCTACGCGCGCTCGCGTTAGCTCCAGACCTTGAGGGTGCGCAGGTACGCCTCCACCCGTTGCCCAGCCTTTGCGCTTTCGCGAAACTCAGTCATCCGTCCTTCCACATTCCAAGGGTAAGGAGAAACGCATGGACCCGCTGCGCGGCTGTGGCGCTCTCGCCGTGCTGGGTGTAGTGTCGCCCCTCGGCCCAATCGCGAAGGCAGATTTCAGTCAGATGAGCCCGATAGGTATCGTACTGCTCGGAGAGCAATTTTTCGGCCTCGTGGATAGCATTCAGGTCGTGCAGGTAATCGGGAACGGGCTCTTTCCGCCGGGGCTCGAACGTCTCTCCGAGGCCAAGAAGGACTTCTTGTCCGTCCGGACCTTTCTCGTGGGAGAAGCCGTACCACCCTCGCGCCTCGGATACAGCGATAAGTTGTGCTTCCGGGCTCACTTGGACGCATCCCATTTCCCCATAGCCAGCAGAAAAGCCTTTGAAAGCTCTGCGGGGCTAGTTTGCAGGAGACGAATGGTGCTGTCGGCGTCTGGCTTCCAGCCTAGCAGTTGGAGAAAGGCTTCAGCCCTCTTGTCGGAAAGGTGCGCAGCAGCCATTCGAATCGTTCTGGCAAAATCCATCGTTCCGGGGAGGTCGCCGGGCTTGTAGATCACAAGACCTTCGAACTCGGGGTGCGTCCACGGGTGCTGCCCATCCGGCCCAGCCTGCTTCGAAACGTCCTTCGTCCATCCCACCGCCTCGGCTACAGCGATCTGCTGGCCCAGGCTGGACATTTCATTGCGAACGGTGGGTTCGGTAGAGGTAGGCATAGTCGTCGAAATTGGCGAGGATGCATGGTTCATCCCCTCCCTTCTAATTATGGGAGGGCCGGAGATCGAAATACACGCCGGGCGGACGATTCCAGACCCCGGGAATGAGGCGATCAGAGCTTAACCCTGCGGACATCCCGCATGACTTTCGCCCTAGGGGGCAGGGTCGCCAGTGACTTGACGAACCGCTTTCCGCAGAGCGCCGTAAATGTCTCGCCGTGGTACTCTTCATCGGAATGAGTAACCTCATGGGACGCAACCTCAAGGACAGCAAAGTACCGCTCTTTGGGGTTCTTGATAGCTAGAAAGTGACTGGGCCTTAGAAGAATATCTACGGGGGTCCCCCGGGGGGCCTTCTCCTGACGGCTGAAGTAACCGACCTTCTCCGGGTCGAGGCAGAAGCCCACGCGGTAGTTGAGCGAGATTCCGTTCACCTTAATGACGTGCCCAAGCATGTACTGCCAAAGCTGGGCGAGTTGCCGATACCTCTTCGTCATTGTCGCTGGGCGCATCGCCTTTGGCGGGTGGCGCAGATCCGTGCCTTCAATAGAAACCACGAAGTCGGTGGCGAAATTCTTCTCGATCTCTTTGAGCATCAGCTTGCCTACCTTTTCCACAAGTCCGACATCGTCGGTCCCCTGTGCCTGGGCGACGGCCTGGGCGACGGCCTGGGTCGGCGTCGCCCCCTCCCGCACGAGGCTCGCAACCTGGCTCACGAAAGCCGCGAAGACCGGCGACGGGACCCCTTCGGCGACGGCTTTGCGCTCGATCTCCTCGTTGCCGAAATACTGCGCTTCGGACCCAGGGAAGACCACCTTCTGGGCTCTTGCCCGGTCGAAGCTCTTGGGCGACACCGTCATTTCCGCAATCAGTTTGGACAGGTCCGTGGAAGCCGGGTGGCGGAGCCCGTCGCGATTCGAACTCAACAAGCTGCGTGCGTCGCCCTCTAGTTCGACGATAACTTGTTTCCCTATTGAGGTTACGTAGGGCTTGAACATCGTCAGCCCCCGCACTCGGACGATTACGCGCTGGGTTGTTTCTCCTTCAGGAAGACGGCGGCACATGACCTTGCCGTAGGCGAAGGCAATGTCGGTCTTGCGACCCCATAGACTCGTATCGACTAACGTACCATCGACGAAAATCTTGGCATCGAGATTGCAGGTGGCGAGATAGTCCCGCGCCTCCTGACGGAAGGAGTCCTGGGAGTACCCAAAGTCAGGGGCGAACGTGATGTTGAACTCCGCCCCGTGGAACGTCTCCGAGACAGTCTCCAGCGTGTAGGACAGGACCTTGCCACGGACCAGCGAATTGAGGGTGCGGATCTCATAGCTCTCGTGGCAAAAGAGAAGTAGCTCCTTCGCGAGACCGAATCCACCCACGGACTCGCCATCCTTCACCGTGCCACCGAGTGTCAGCAATGCCACGATCATGCGCTCGGGCAAGATGCCGCGCCCGTCGTCGGTGACCGTCAGGCTATTAGGCCCGGTAACGATGTCGATCCGCGTCGCGCCCGCATCAACCGAATTCTGGACGAATTCGCGAACCAGGGCGAATTGCCGATCACAGTATTCGTTTCTGACCCTCTTCAAGAAGTGATCGTTCGGGATCTGAACTGTTCCAGCTGTTGTCATGCACCAAGATGGTGCATCGAGAAATGCCGTACATGGCCTCACGGCTGCACTGGACGCGAATAATATCGTGCGGGGTCAATAATGTCGTGTGGCGCGTGCCGCAGACGGCATCATTTGCCCTGCCTCACCTTGCCCAAAGCCGTGATGGGGCCTATCCGAGGATACTTGCAATGCCGGCGATCAGGATAGCCACGAACATCCCGTACCTTAGCCAGAGCTTCTCCGTACACGCTCCGACTAGAACGAGAGCGATCTGGGAAGCCCAAAAGGCGGCAATGACCCCTGTCGAGCCGTCGAGACCCGGCCCAACGAGGCCAATGGCGCCGAGCGCATGGAGTACCCCCCGGGGGGCCTCCGTGAGAGCGGACAGCAGCACGCCCACCGCTGGAATCAGCAATTGGGACAGTGGCACCTTGGGGCCGATCTTTGAGTCATAGGCGATGGTACTCATGAGGTGTTCAGTCGGCGCAGGTTTGAGGAACTTGAGTGGGCTTGCCGCAGGCTGCGTGATTTCGCTTAGCGTTCGATCTCCTGACGGGAGACTGTGCGCGGGGTTGGTAGCGGACGAAACCGCGGTTTTTTAACATCTACCGCTCGGTCGATACACTCGGCGATGCCGGTCAGCGCCCTCTTGATGGGTCCACCCCTTCGCCTCGCATCCATTGCCGCCTCGTAATTTGAGACCCGCTCACGAGCCGCCGCATGCACGATGCGAGAGCGCTCCTCCCCGGCGGGAAGTGCGCATTCGTCCAAACGCTTCTTCGCGTCGTTGGAAGGGGCCGAATCGGTGACGTTGCCTTTTGAGTCTGGCATAAGAGTCATGCGGCACAATCGTGCAGGATCTTCAAGGGAACCTGCTCATCGAGCCACCTTGTGAAAGCGGCCTGGTTGGTGATGACCATGCGGTGGTCGCAGTGCTCCGGATGCGCCCGGCGAAATTCGATCATCTTCTCGTTCAACCACAGAATGAATCGACCAAAGGCGCAGTCTGGGCAGTTCGCCTCATCGTGGGCCAGTTGCTCGGCTGGCTCCCTACCTTGGATGTGGCTATACGCAGTGAAGCGTGGGCGGAATTTTCGGGGACGGACAGCTGTCTCGACGGATACCGGCAGAGTGCTCACGGGAAAGGGACTTACACGGCAACCCTCATGGCCACGAAGGGGTGCGAGTAGCTGGTACGGAGCCACCTCTTGTCCGTCTTCGAAATCAGGCGCGACCTGCCCGGGATGAAGGAGTCGGTGCAGTAGCACCCGCGAGCCTTCAACGCCTGGCGCGTTGCTTGCCAGAAGCAGAGATTGTCGTCGGCTCGCATGGCGATCTCCGCGAGGGCCATCAAGCGAAAGGTCACCTCGAACTCCACTGCGCAGTCGGCCATGACCGCAGGGTCGTTGTTCAGGTCGGACAGGATCATGGCGCCGACCTGGATCGAGTGGAACGTGGCCCCGATCTCGGGGCCGGCAAGCAAGGCGCACCCGAGGGCTTCATGCGGCACAAGCGCCAAGTCGGCCACGCGGCGCACCCCATTCGCAAAAGGCCGGAAGTAGTCCGCCCCTCTGGCGACAGCTTCGGCGTAAAGGCTCTCCCTGCTCGCGCGCTTGAGGGACGCCACGTACTCGCAGGAGTTGCAGGCGTCGAAGGTCAAGGCGGAGGAGCAAAAATCGGAACCAAAGGCGCAGGCTTTCATCGTGATAAGTTGGGGAGGCGGAAAATCGCGCTTGGTGTCGGGTTGGCGGGTTGTTGCAGGTCTCTCCCATTAAGTATGGGGGGTGGCCCCGAATCGCCCTTGCAGGTGCATCCCGTCCAAGCGAAGCGCATTCGGCTTGCGTGCAGGCCCTCAGTTATGCGGCATCTAGTGGGTGCATTTCTTGGCACCAACTGTCGTAATTGCCTTATTCGTCGTGAGAACCGTCGAAATGGCGATCCGTAGGGGGACCGTAAAGGGCGAGATCCTCTACCCCGGTACTTGGTGGGCAATGTTCCTTGGCGGAACCGCTGTGGTTGCCGTGGCCCTTGCCGAGTACGTCCTGCGTCCACCGCCCCTAAACTGGGGCTGTTTCGGTATCGGCCTGGCGGTCGGCCTGTATTCGTTCGTTCTGCGCGGGTGGGCCGCGGTCTACCTTGGGGCTTATTGGTCCATGCACATCGAGGTCAGGCCGGATCAACCCCTTGTTGTGAACGGTCCGTACGCCTGGGTTCGGCACCCGATCTATGCGGCAGCGGCCATGGAGCTTCTCGGGGCCATAATCATCCTCCAGTCATGGGGAAGCCTGCTGGCCTTCGCATTTTGCTTTCTTCCAGCACTTACCGCTCGAATTTTGCTGGAAGAAAGGGCGATGATTGACCATTTTCACGATACTTACCGCGACTACATGACGCACACTCCAGCGCTTGTCCGTGTTGTTCCGCCGGGACGCAAACGCGGCCCATGAGCAGGACTCTGCGCCGTCGTATCGTCATAACTGGCATAGGGGTTATTGCGCCCAACGGGCTAACGCTCGATACCTTCTGGGACTCGTTATGCAAGGGGACTGCGACAGCGGGACCAGTGACGCGTTTCGACGCGAGCGCGATGCACAGCAAGCTGGCGTGCGAAATCACCGGCTTCGACGCCACCCTCTTCATCGAACCAGCGAAGGCAAAGAGATACGATCTTTCCATCCTCTATGCGATTGCCGCCGCGAAGAGCGCGGTCGCCGATGCCGGGCTCGATCTCTCCCGCGAGGACATGGATAGATTTGGTGTCGTAGAGGGCACCACGGTGAGCGGCCTCGGGAACACGCTCCGAGAACACACCAAGTTTATCGAGAAGGGATACAAATCCATTCAGCCAACCCGCCTCGTGAATGCATCGTGCGGAGGAGGTGCTTCCGAAATCTCCATTGAGCTTGGGGCTCGCTGCCAGGCCACGACAATCACAACCGCCTGCTCCGCCGGCAATGACGCGCTCGGGTACGCCGCGCGGACGATTCGGGACGACCTCGCCGACATCATGATCGCGGGGGCGTGTGAGGCTCCAATCGTGGACGGTTACTATGCCATTTTCTCAGCGGCGGGGGTGATGAGTCGCAACAATGAAAACCCGAAGAAAGCGATGCGTCCCTTCGACAAGGATCGGGATGGCCTCGTGCTCGGCGAAGGGGCCGGCTTCTTGATCCTTGAAGAACTGTCCCATGCTCTCGCGCGCGGTGCTCGAATTTACTGCGAATGGATGGGGCACGGGCAGAGTGCCGATGCCCACCACCTCGTCTCGATCCACCCCGAGGGGAAGGGACTGCGGCGCGCAATGGAGCGTGCGTTTCTGGACGCCGAGATTCCGACAGACACGGTCGATTACATCAATGCCCACGGTTCGGCTACCGAGCAGAATGATGTGATCGAGTCCAAAGTCATACGGGAGGTCTTTGGGTCGCATGCACACAGGCTTTCGATCAGCGGGACCAAGGCAGTCACTGGGCACCTGATGGGGGCAGCCGCCGGACTTGAGTCGGCTATCTGTGCGCTCGCCATCCACCGCCAAGCCATCCCCCCCACCGGGGGACTGGTCAACCCGGGCAAAGGCTGCGACCTGGACTATGTGCCCGGCGACGCGAGGCCCTACCCTGTCCGCGTAGCTGGCAGTTCAAATGCCGGTTTCGGAGGGAAGAACTCATTCATCCTCCTTCGAAGGTTCGACGGCGCATGACCAGTTACGTCCTAATTCCTCTCTTCGCGGCCTTCATCAACCTTGGGTTGGCCCTGTTCGTTTTCACCCGAGATCCACGCCTGCGGATCAACCAAGTATTCATGATGTGGGGGGCGAGCCTGGCCATCTGGAATGCCGGCGCCTTCATGATGTTCCGTGTCACGGACCACGACGGCGCTCTGCTGTGGGCAAGAATCCTCCATTTCGGCGTCATCTTCATCCCCGTCTCGATCCTGCACCTAACAACGCTCCTGTCCCACCGAAGGGCGCGGAGGTTTTTGATCCCTGCATACGCGTTTACGTTTTGCCTAGCTGTCAGCAACTTCACGGACCTGTTCATTCGCGATGTCCGTCCGGTAACCTACGCATGGTTTGCCGTAGCCGGCCCCGGGTTCTGGGTTTTCTCTGCGATATTCCCCCTGATGGCCGTGCCGGCGCTCTACATGCTTTGGCGAGCACGGAGCGAAGCCTCGCCGATAAAGGCCAAGAAGTTTACCACTCTCCTCTGGGCAAATGGCATGCTCCTTGTTCTGGGGAGCAACGACATGCTTCCTGTTATGGGCTTCGACAGGTATCCGCTGACCCATATTCAAGTGTACCCGTGGGGGCAGTTTGGCGCGTGCATCTACGGAGTGCTGGTGGCGTTTTCAGTTCTCCATGACCAACTGCTCGATGTGAGGGTGTCGATAGGGCGCCAAGCGGCCACCTTTCTCCGGCTCGGTTTCTTGGTTGCCACCGCGTATCTCCTACTGGCCGTGGTCGCGGTGCTGGTGCGAGGCGCGTTCACCGCGGTCTCGTTCACGGCGACCCTGGCGGTCGTCATCGTGTCTGCGGGCATCGCAGGCATAGCGTTTCCCCGCCTCCTCGGAGGCGACTCGGAACTGCTGGAGCGCCATATCCTCGGAGACCGATTCGAGTACCAACAGCAAATGAGGGAGTTTATCCATTCGATTCGGGGATTCACCGACATCGGCCAGCTGGTGGATGAGACCATTCGAAATCTGCACACGGTCATGCGTCTCGAAACAGCCTCCATCGTTGTGCTGAATGCGCGAACCAAGGAAAAGCGTTATGCTGTCGCGTGGCCAGAAGCCCTGGCCGCTCATATCGAGGGCCTGACCGCAGAGTCTCCGGTTTTTGAGCACTTCCGGGCCACAAAAGCCCGCCTTCTCGACCTGAGAAACGAGAGCGATGCCATCTGGGCAGGAAAAATCCAGAAGGATGCTCGGGCGGACCTCACGCTCCTTAAGCCTGAATATGTGTTCCCGCTGGCCACATCGGGGTCTCCTGACGGGATCATCGTGTTTGGCCACAAGGTGGGAGACTCGCCTTACACGAGCATCGACGTGGAGATTTGCTCTGAACTCGCAGAGCAACTCTCGTTCGCCCTTGAAAGGATACACTTGTCCGAGGCAGGTGCCCTCAACGAACGACTCGACACGATGTCGGTCATGTCACGCGGCTTGGCCCATGACATGAATAATCTTATCACGCCTGTCTCCATTTTTCTTCAGGTCACCCAGAAGAACTACTCGGCGTCGCCAATTGGGGATCTCCACAAGGTCGCTCTGCGAAATATCGAGACGATCAATTCCTATGTAAGGGAGGCCATCTTCTTCAGCGAGAACCACGGCACCAACCTGACCCCGGTTGACCCCGCCGCTCTCTTGTCCGCGGTATCCGAGCTGTGCCAGCAGCGCGCAGAACGAAACCGATGCACTATCGCGACCGAGTGTTCCGCCGAAAGGGTGTTCCTAGGGGACAAGATTCTCTTGCAGCGCATGCTGGCCAACCTGGTGAACAATGCCATAGACGCGTCTCCCATGGATTCGCGGGTCCTCTTGCAGGCAATGCGCCTGCCGGGGACAAAGGTTCGGGGTGCGTGGATGCGGTTCCATGTCGTTGACGCTGGCTCCGGAATCCCGCCTGAGAACCTAAAGAAAGTCTGGGAGCCTTACTGGACCACAAAGAGCGAGGGAGATGTGCCACGCGGGTTTGGCCTTGGCCTCACGGTCGTGCAGAAAATCGTGCTTCTTCACAAGGGAAGCGTTAGCATCGAGTCCGCAATGGGGAGTGGCACGGCAGTCCATGTTGACATCCCTTGCGACCCAGAGGAGGCGGCCGCATCGTGAGAGTTCTCGTCATCAGTGATCTTTCTCGGTTCGCCGACAGCCTCAGGGCGATTGTTCTCCCATCAGGCTACGAGGTGTCCCACGCGACTTCCGTGGAAGATGCGTCAAAGGTGTGCGCGCCGGCGGCAACCAAGGCCGTGTTCGTCTATGCCGATACCGCCGATGTGCGGATGACCGAGAAGGTGTCGCGCCTCGGGGTCCTCGGGTACTGCCCGGTGTATGTGGCTCTTGAGCAGCACGCCGGGGAATGGGAAGAGCGCTCCCTTTTGGCCGGGGCGGCGTTTGTGTTCCACTTGCCGTGGAGAGCCGGGCTCGTCTTGAGCCGGCTTCAAGCGATACCCCTTCCCCCCGCAAGAAGCAGCAACCCTCCCTTTCAGACTCCCCCTCCCCCCCGGGGGTCCTCCTCGCCATTCGGCGGTCCCGGGGCATCCCCCTGGGGCGGCAACCCCCTCCTTGCCCGGTTGCACGGTGTTGCCCAGGTGTTTCGACACGCTTCCCAGCCAGACACCTTCGCGGACGCGTTCCTGGGGCAGATACGGGAAGCTCTGGCTTTGAACCGTGTCGCCCTCTATCTGGCCCCGGAAGGCCACGGGAGGGCCTTAGAATGCGCCTACGTGGCCGGAATTGAGCCAAAGCGGTGGAAGATGGCCTCCTTCTCGTTGGACGCCGGCATGGGGCACTGGATGGCCGAGCACCTGGTAGCCATTTCCATTGGGACAATGGACCGCTATACCCTCGAACCGTCGGTCCGGGACGAAATGGAGGGGCTCGGCGCCCAGTGCGCCATTCCGATCCAAGGGGGCGATGAATTCATGGGAATCCTGCTGGTGGGCTCCCGGGTGACGGGCTATCCGCTTACGGACGACGAAATCGAGCTTGTCTACCTGCTCGGGTTGGAGCTGGGGCGGACCCTGAAAGCTGGACGGTTGAACAAAACCCTGTCCCACGAGCGCCAATTCCTAGTGGACCTGACCGAGGGCATGGGGTCTGGATGCGCCGTATTTGACCGAGACTTCCACGCGCTCCATGTCAACCGGCAGATGGTCCGGCTTTGCGGGGTGGTGTCATCCGGAGCTTTCACGTTCCGGTCGCTTCCAAAACAACTCGCCTCGTTGGCGTTCGAGGTCTCCTCGGGAACCCGGGCCGAAGCAGAAACCGTCTTCGCCGACGCCCACGGGGGAACCCAGTTGGCAAAGGTTTTTGTGTTCAACGAGGCGTCGCGGGCCGTGATGGTCCTGGTAGACGACGTTTCATGGCTTACCGCACGGCACACCGGGGAATTGGAGACCCGCGAGCGGGAGCTTGTCGCCCGCCTTGGCGCCCAGTTTGTCCACGAGGTCAGAAATAGCCTCACGCGGCTTATGACGCTCGGGCAGATGCTGCCCGAGAAACGCAAGGACCCGGAGTTTTTGGATCAGCTGGAACAAGTCCTCCCTAGGGACTTGAACCGAGTCCTCCGCCACGCCACCAACCTGGAGATCCTGTCGAAGCCTACCCCGCCGCTGCGCAAGAAGGTGGCCGTCCCCTGGCTTGTTGGTTCAGCATGGCGTCAGGTCTGCTCGGACAACCCGGACTTCCAGCCGGCATGGCTCGATGTCGAAGGGATACCGGAAGACACGACTGTGTTCGTGAACGCCGAGGTCTTCACCCGGGCCTGTTACGAACTCCTCCTGAACGCGGCGCAAGCCCTTGAGGACGTGGCCAAGAAGCAGGTGACGGTCGGGGCCGAGGACGTTGCCGGGTCCAAGTGCCGGCTGGTCTTTGAGGATAGCGGAAAAGGGTTTGCGGAGGACATCAAGGCGACCGCTATCAGTCCGTTTGTGACGACGCGAAATCAGGGCCTCGGGCTCGGGTTAACCCTCGTTGAGAAATTCTCCCGTGAATCCAGCGGGTTGCTCGGGATCGAGGCGTCCAAGAGACTCGGCGGCGCCGCGGTGTCGCTAACCCTGCCAAACGATGGTCAGTGATACCCTCACCGGCAATATGAAGCCGCACATGCTCGTCGTGGACGATGAGGAGGGGTTGCGCATGGCCGTCCGCGCGGTCTTCCATTCGCGATTCGAACTCCATCTTTGCGGCAACTCGAACGAAGCGCTGAAGGCTTTAAGGGAGTTCCCGATCAGCATTGCGATCCTTGACATCAAAATGCGGGGAGAGAGCGGCCTCGATTTGCTGAGCCAGATCAAGGGCTCTTTCCCTCTTGTTGAGGTGGTCATGCTGACTGCTTACGAAACTCCTGACGCTGTTAAGACTGCCCTGGCACATAAAGTTGCTGCATTTCTTGCGAAACCATTCAACGTCACTGTGATTGAGGAGACTGTTGAGCGGGCACTCCGACTTCGCTCGTTGACATCCTCCCGGCCCTAAAGGACCGGGATTCCCTTAGCCTGCGTTTTATGGCGCAGGCGGGGTTTGGTTCGCGAGTGCGAGACACCGTTGCCTCTGGGGGCGTTGGCCCCCGGCGCGCAGTCACGGCCACGTCCGGCCGCCAAGGCGTCCCCGGAGGGCTCCGCCGAAAAGTCTAGTATGCCGCGGCGCAGGATGTTCTCTGCGGCGACGAAGTCTGCCTCATCTGCATGGCCGCAGCGGACGCACTTGAAGTGGTCGCGGTCGGGCCGGTTGTCCGAGTGGACATGCCCGCATTTGGGGCAGGTCTGTGAGGAGTAGGCGGGGTCCACGGAGGTGAACGTGTGCCCTCGCCATGCCTGCTTGTAGGCCAGTTGAGCCATCAGGATGCCGAAGCCCGGTTCCAGCAGGGCTCGGTTCAGTCCGGCCTTTTGCCGGACGTTGGTGCCTGGGGCTTCGACCGTGCCCCTGGCGGATGCCGTCATGTTCTTTAGAGCCAGATCCTCTACCGCGATGAGTCCGTGGTTCTTGGACAACGCTGTTGAGGTGTTATGGCGCCAGTTGTGGAGACGGCGGTTGATCATGGAACGAAAGCGATTGAGCCGGTCTTGGGCCATGGCCCGCCGGTTGGACCCCGGCACGCACCGGGCGACCCTGCGCTCCCGGAAGAGGATCTGCCGATCCTCGGCCTCGGTCATCGTGGGGGCCTGGAGCACAACCCGCCCCGAGGTGGCGAGCGTGTTCTTGACGCCGCAGTCGAGCCCCACGGACGATACTGGGGTCTGCTTTGCCACGAAGGCGGGCAGGCGCATAAGCAGGCTGATCTGCCAGTGCCCGTTCTCGAACTTGACCGTGGCGCTGCGCAGCTCCCCCGGCGGTATCCCCCCGCAGAAGGAGTTGCGGTACCGCACCCAACCGATCTTTGGCAGGAAGACCCCGTCCTGTTGGAGTCGGACGTGCTTGGGGAAGCGCATTGTGGGGACCGCCTCCATGGCCTTCTTTAAGGTCGGAGGCCGAGACGCGGCCCCGGACAGGAAGGCTGCCCGCGCCTTGATGAAGTCGTGGAGCGCCTGATTAAGCACCTGCCTCGGGGTGTCGGAGAGCCACGGATTGGCCTCGCACCATGAGTCGAGGAGCCGTGTGAGAAACGTGAGCGAGAAAACCTTGCCCGGGGCATATTTGCCGCCCGCAGCCCGGGCGGCCAGGTTCGCGTCCTCCATCCAAGCCACGCATTCGTTCCAGACCCAGCGGCGGGCGTCGGAGAAGCCGAACAGGTACCGGTTGGCAACCTCCCTCGGCTCCAATCGGCAACGGTAGGCCTTGAGCGGTCGGCCATCGTCCGGGGCGTCATCCCCGGAGAGGTCCTCCACTCGCGCTACAGCCTCGGCTTGCATTATGTCCAAGATGGCGCGATGCTTGGTCTATGCAAGCAAAGGTGGAACCATTTCGTAGAGGGAGAAGCGTGGTCTATGCACTCTCCGTCCATTTGGTCTTTGTGACCAAATACAGGAAGGGCGTCATCACCGAACGCGTGCGCGAGCACCTCCGGGGGTCGTTCTCCTCCGTCATGAACGACTTCGGAGGGAGGCTCGATGAGATGGATGGCGAGGATGACCACGTTCACCTGCTGGTCTCGTTCCCGCCCAAGTGCTCGGTTGCCAACATGGTTAATTCCCTCAAGGGGGTGTCCGCCCGCCTGCTCCGGAAGCGCAACTTCCCGGAGGTTCGCCGCAAGATGTGGGGGGAGCACTTTTGGACCCCGAGTTACTTTGCCTCGACAACCGGAGGGGCCTCCATCGACACCATCCGCAAATACATCGAGCAACAGCGCTCTTCGTCCAAAAGGACCTATCCCGGCGGCCCTTCATCCCGGCCCTGAACGGCCGGGCTTTCGGGCCGGGCTTTCGGGCCGTCACAGGCGGTAAACGAGTCAGCTCTAAAGAATCGCGCAGACCCTCCGAAATAAGGAGGTCGCCTGTGAAAATAGTTGGCGATTAGGTCCATCAGAGGGCCTGCGCTTGAAATTGCATGCGAAACCCATCCATCTTTATCGAAAGCAAACACCAGCTCCTTAATGATTAAACTAAAAACCAGCCCGCTTCTCTTATTGGTAATGGCGCCTGCCCTGGCGCTCGCAAATGGAACTCGCCTCCCGTCTCAGGACGCCTTTGCCGTAGCGCGCGGCAATGCCTATGCGGCCACGGCAGATGACCCCTCGGCGGTCTACTACAATCCGGCCGGACTTGGTCAGGACGCGTCAGGCGAGATCGAGGCAGGAGTGAGTTTCGTCAGCCCCTCTGCGAGCTACCAAGGCCCTGGTGGAGCTTCCGCCTCCCTCAAGGACCAGACATTTGCGCTTCCCTACCTCTACGCTGCGGAACCGCTGAAGCCGGTAAATGGCCTGGTGATCGGGGTCGGCCTTTACTCCCCGTTCGGGCTCGCTACCGATTGGCCCGTCAATGGCCCGTTCCGCACCGTAGCGACAAACAACAAGGTCACGTTTATCCGGACAGCCGTATCACTCGGATACGACTTCCACAACGGATTCATGCTCGGTGCGTCCGTTCAGGACAACAGCCTGAAGATTAACCTCAACAGGGGGCTTGGGTATGTGCCGGGCGATGACTTCAACTATACCGGCACCGCCAACAACGCATGGTCCTACAATGTCGGCCTGATCTGGAGGCCGGACAGTCAGAACTCCTTCGGGTTGACCTATCAGAGTCGGGCCACGTTCAACATCGGAGGGACGGCTTCTCTAAGCCCCTTGGGGATCTCGGGACCGGGAACCCTCCAATGGGCGTTCCCGGAAAACTTCGTTCTGGGCTACTCCTACAGGCCGTCGGCGGATTGGAATTTTGAGGTCGGGGTGGACAGAACCGACTGGAGCATACTGAAGACCATCACCATGTACTCGGCGGCCACCGGTCCAGTGCCGATCACCTTCAATTGGAAGGACAGTAACTACTATGAGGCGGGGCTTACCCGTTACTACGGCGACTGGCTCTTCTCGGGCGGCGTGACCTACTCTGGGAACTCCGTGAACGACAGCACCTGGAGTCCGTCCTCAGGCGATTACACCAAGTGGCTCTGGAATGCCGGCGTAGGGTACAAGGTTGCGGGGTGGGATCTTGAAGCCGTTGTCCAGTGGTCCCCTCCCACAACGAGGACCGTGTCCGGCACCCCGGTGTCGGCGGCAGGTCAGTCAGCCGACGGCTCTTATCGTTACAAACTGACGGCTTTCATGCTCCAAGCTGCGTACCGCTGGTAGCTTCACGCGACCATCGACGGCTCCTGAATTGCCTGCTCAATCAGGCCCGTTGGGATGTCGGCGGTCGTGAATCGCTGGTTCCCGTAGTGCGCGAGCGCCGTGAAGCGGACAAAGTCCGCAAAGAGCTGGACGCGGTAGCACTCTATACGCTCGTCTCCGGCGTCGAGATTGAACCCGAAGCCGAACTTGCCGTCGGCGACGGCGTGCTGGATTTGACTGCCGTCGTTGGCGTCAGTGAGCATCTCCGACATCTCCTCGTTCTCGTTGAACACTACGAACGGGGCGCACTTTAACCCAAAGGAGATAGGGTCAAAGGTGTCTGTTATACCGCCGGCCGACAACTCCTCAAGGAAGGCCCGGGCCTTCGAGTGCAGGTTCAGGAGCCGAAGCGCCAGGGCGGAATCGAGCGACACCAGCCCGTAGTTCGGCGATCTGCACTCCGGGTCGGAAAGGGTAACACGCACAAGGATGTTCATGATGCCCCAAGATGGGAAGCGCCCTCAAATCCCTTCTCCGCCGTGAACGTCTCCCTTGCGGACTGCTTCCAGCACGGCGCAAAGCTTCGTCTCGTCGCCGACAACGAACAGCTTGGGCTCAGCGAGCACCCGGTGCAGGAAGTGATCGTTCTCGGCAAGGCGCCGGCGGAGTTCGTCTGTTGTGTAACAGATCGTGTTCACCTCTCGGCAAAGCTGGTCGTGCAAAGGGCGAATCATTGAAGCGACCTCTCGGAGCCCAACCCCGAAGATCATTAGGTCAACGTCGCTCTCTGCGCGAGTCTCACCGCGGGCGACCGAACCGAACACGAACGCCACCTCGATTTTTGGCGAGCGCAAGGAGTCCGCGATCACATCCCGGAGCCCAATGGATTTGATTACGAGATTGCGCAACTCCGGGTAGAAGGGGTGCGCCGTGTTCGCACTGTAGTACCGCCTGCTGCGATCAGTCCGCGACGTGACGATCTCAAGTGCCAGCAAGACCCTCAGCTGGTCATCTACGCCCTGGTGGGCAAGACCGGAACGCCGGACTATCTCGGCGAGGTACGTCTCTTCAGCAATCATTCCGAAAAGCACCCTGAGGATCTGGGCGCGCGCCGATGATCCTAGCAGCTCTGCAAGGGGGTTCGAGCGGTCAACCGGCCTGCCCTCGCGGTAGGTCCTTCGCGCCTTCGGGGGCGCGTCATGGGCGGCAGGGTTCACGAGGCTGCCTTTGCCTGCCGGATCAGGTGGTGAAGGTAGCCCTCTCCGCAAACCAGGTAGTAGACGATCTCAGTGGCCTCAACCCCGCCTTCCAATTCGACCACCAACCCCGCGTTGAGGCATTCCAGCATCGCCATGCTCCGCTCCGGGCCTGCGGCCTCAGGAGCGTGGAAGCAGGTTTTCGCAAGCCAGACGGCTGCGCCCGGCGAGAGCTGGTCGATCTTGGCCTTCGCATTGTCGCGCAAAGCCGCGTACCTCCCGTAAGTGTCTTCCGCCTCGTCGCGGGTGGCGAACCGGCACCGGGCGGCAAACCCGTCGTCCCGATTCGAGGGACTGCACTCCAGTTCCCATTCGAGGTCGCGGTTGAGACAATTGCCTCCGTGGCGGATGGCGAAACGCGGCGCTCCTTCGCGACGATACGCCGTCTCGATGTAGACCCCCTCGCGCGCATCCTCATCGCCATCGAGGCGCCACTTGCAGGGAGTCCATGTAGGAGTCGTTGCCATCCCTAAAGTATGGGGAGTCGCCGGATGGGTTTCCCTGGGAATCGCCAAAACCCGCGTGGACCCGAGTAGCCCATCGTATGGGCAATTGAGGCACCTATGGGCGCAGCACGACCCCCTTGCGAGGTGCTCGGCCCGGGTCATCGGAGCATTCATCGTTAGCCTCTTGCGTTGGCGGAAGTCGTTCTCTGTGCGCGCCCAGGAGTGTATTCGCTCAGAGCCCTGAGAGGTGAGGCGTGAAACTCGTCGCCCTCATGGGGATGATCTGCACCTTGCGGCCGTCCTGAAGCCGGAGCGTGTCGAAGCCGTTGATGAGGTCGGCCGCGAGCAGCTTGGAAAGCGTGATGTCCCCCAGGTCCGCGTACTCCGAGATCAGCACCGGCTCATCCATCGGGGTCGTTGGCAGCACGGTTTCCACCAAATTGCCGTTGGAGTTGGGGAAAAAGACCCCGTCAACAGTGAAGGCCGCGACATCTGCGGTCGCCTCAACAAGAGACGCGAGCGTGGGATGTGCAGACGGAAGCTTGATGGCCGATTTCATGCTCCAAGATGGAGTCGGTCCACCTGCTCAGCGCGTGACCAAGTGCAGGCGCAGAAACGGGTCCGCCATGACAGGGCGCTCTCTCTCGACCAGGACATGCCCGGCCTTCTCCAGATTGGCGATAATCCCTGTAAGGGCAGATACGGGGACTCCTGAAGCGCGAGACATGTGGTCCGTTGCCCTGAGGGGCACGCCGTAGGCGAACGCGATCATGACGGCGCGCTGACGCGGCGAAAGGACCATGGGGAGCCAGCTTGCGTAGTGGCTCGCCTGCTCGTCCGCCAAGGACTTGAGTGCCTCCTGGACCTCCGTCAGAGGCACCGCGGCAGTAACGCTCCCCCCTTTCAGGAGCCGGAGGGTCCTGAGGCGCTCAAAGAAGCGGGCGAGATCCGACGCTTTTAGCCCGACATTGGTGATGATCTCTCCGCGGACGTTGTCCTCGATGATCTGAGAGGTGAGCGCGTAGGCCCACTCGTCCACGGCCTTTTCCGGGAGGTCCGGTGTTTCGAGAATGACCGCCTGCTTGAAGAACGACGCCTTTGGGTTCGCAAAGTTGCGGTCCAGAAAGCCCCGGTCCGAGAGCGTGTAGAACACGGCGACGTTGTTGACCCTCTGAAGCTCGGTCCTGAGTGCTCCAACGATTGCGGACTCGTCGTCCATCCCACTGCACCCGTCAATGTTACGCAGGATCAATGCCACCCGCCTCTTGCCGCCCCTGGCCTCAAGGGTCTTGAGCGTCTTCGCGAGACCGTAGCCGCGCTTGAACGCACGCTCGAACACGTCGTCGATCATGCTCACCCGCACCACCGGTGCGAGGTCAACGGTCACGATTTCGTACTTCGGCTTTTCCATGGCGAGCGTCAGTGCCGTAGTGCGCCCAGAACCAGGCCGTCCACATACGACCAAACGCTTGCGTCCGATGCATGCCTCCCTGATCGCCTCCTCGATGTCGGGGCGGTGAATGACAGGGTGGGATTGGATGTTCATGGGAAATTACCGCACAGGGGTACGAGCCTGCCCGGACTTCGGCTTCGAGATTTTCCTGAAGCTCTTGGCGAGCGCGGACGACGCCGTGCTGTAGCCGCTCCTCGGGTCGTGACCCGGGAAGCTGGCAAGGTAGTGGAACAGAAGGGGCTCAGGACGCTCAAGGTGCTGGTTGTCGTGCCGGAAGTGGAGTAGGCCCATGTCGAGGAGTTGGTTTAGCCGCTTGTCGGCCACGTCCCCGCCAATGCCCGTCTTGTCGCACGCCGCCGCGAGCGTGTCGCAGTCCCGAATGTCGTCCCTCGCCACGAGGTTCAGCATGGTAATCAACTCCGGGTCTTTCTTCGCGACGCCTTGCAGCGTTATCGCGTAGCTTGCCCCGATGTCCTTTAGGACGGAAGCCTTCGCCGCAATGAGGTGCTGCGGCATGATCCGCTTGCTGTCACCGGCCGCCACGATCATGGCGCTGTAGAGGCGCTGGAGATCCCCGGGGATGCCCTCAGTCCACTTGAAAGCCTCGTCACCGACAGCGGATTCAACCTGGCGCTGGGAACGCTTGTTCAGGAAGGGGATCATTACGTTCTTCGGGATGACTCCCACGGGCAGGTGCCGGGTGCGCTGGTAGAAGGCGCTCTCCGGCTCGCTGAAGATGTTGTGCATCGCGTAGCGGTCGCTCCCGAGGAATATCCATGCGACCTTCCCCTTGTCGGCGTCGCTTGCCCGTGCAAAGGACCCAAGCACCTCACTCGGGTGCTCCATGTCCTTGTGCTTGATGGCCTGGAATTCGTCCACGATCACGGCGGCGCCAGCGTGCTTGGCGATCACCGATACTGCTGACAGCAGTGAGTCGAGGGTGGCTCCCATCTTTTTCTCGTCCTCCGATTTGGCCTCAAGCGAGAACTTCAGGACATCGAGGAACCCCGCCTCGACCCCCGCCTTGGCGGACTGCTTTCCAGTAAGGTCCTTGCGCACCGATGGGTAGTCGCGAAGGAAACCCTCGGTCTGGCTCGCGATGCTCTCGATCAGCTTCGGGACGGTGCAGATCCCGTCCAAGTTGAGATTCAAGGTCTTGATCTCCGCAGCTTCGAGTGTGTTGTTGGCCAGAGTGGTCTTGCCGCACCTGCGGGGGCCATCGACGTAGATCCGCAGCCCCTGCTGTACCAGCGGGAGAAGCGTGGAGGCTTCTTCGCGCGGCACCGTGAACTCCGGGCCAGCGCTACCTTCGAAGAAGTAGTAGCCTTGGGACTCGTAGGTTTCGCTCGTGGAGGGCATGGGAAGGTGCGTGGAGGTTTTGATCGGCCGTCGATGTTTCTCTGAGAGACATAATCGGCAGGAGTTTCTAGGATTCAAGCTTTTTCTAGTGTTCGCTATAATTCGCCTAAAAGATATAATCGCTAAACAAACCCCGGTCGTTCCCGGCCTCCGCCTTGTTTTTTTGCGACAAACGCGCCTTCATTGTTTAATCTTCAAGCCGCTGCTTGTAGCAACTTTGCCTTGAGCTTTGCCTTGATTCCAATTTCGAGTAGAGCAGTATCAGCCTGACGTTGGACAAGCTGGCACACCTCGCTTTGCCTTGATTCCAATTTCGAGTAGAGCAGTATCCTGCCCATCAGCTGCGCGCTCACGTCTGAGCTTTGCCTTGATTCCAATTTCGAGTAGAGCAGTATCGACCCGCGATCATGATGGCTGTCAGCCACCGCTTTGCCTTGATTCCAATTTCGAGTAGAGCAGTATCGTGAGGTCATCTCGTTGTCGTCGTTCATGGCTTTGCCTTGATTCCAATTTCGAGTAGAGCAGTATCTCCGCATTATGCTGGTACGACCTCCAGCACGCTTTGCCTTGATTCCAATTTCGAGTAGAGCAGTATCATCGCTCGGACAGGCTCTTTCACTGGCGCGGCTTTGCCTTGATTCCAATTTCGAGTAGAGCAGTATCCCTGCCGACGAACCAGCAGGGCACAGTGAAGCTTTGCCTTGATTCCAATTTCGAGTAGAGCAGTATCCACGTCCTCCGCTTCGAGCACCATTCGCGTGCTTTGCCTTGATTCCAATTTCGAGTAGAGCAGTATCTGCCCCATAAAAGGGGTTGGAAGCCATGCGTTTAAGGCGTTTTGCTACCATAGTTGGTACTGCTCCGGGAACGCTTCTGCGGCGCATTCACTACTCGGCGCTCCGTGGATCACGAAGGCCCGATCCCATTGGGCGCGCGTCACGAAAAATGCTCGCACAGAGCCCTCCGGGGGTACACCATCTCTGACCCGTTCCATGTGGGTGAGGTGCCGGGCAAAGCTCACGCACGGTCGGGCATAGACACTGAATTGCAGCATCACGAAGCCATCATCCAGGAGAAAATCCCTAAATCGCGTAGCGGCCTTCCGTTGCGCCTTGGAGCCTACAGGCAAATCGAATGCTACGACAATCCAGCCCACCTTGAATTTGAGGGTGTCCATGGCTGGTAAGCGGAAGGGCACCGGCTCGATACGGCACGACGGAAGCCGCGCAAAACCTCCTCGATGCACCCAGGAACATCCAGGAACTCTCCATGATAGGCTGTACGGCAGGAAAGAGTCCCTACCACCCGCTTGCGAAATGCGCCGGTGACGACTAGCGCGTCCTCGCGTCCTGATTGTTCCTGCACCCATTCGTAAACAGTAGCGTCGAAGATAGGGCGAAAAGGCTCCATGAGGTCGTAGGCTAGAGGAACTGCTCGTTCCCGGGCTGCGTGAGCGATCCCTAGCGTGGGATCAATCCCAAGGGCATAGAGTTTCTGGAGGACAACCGAAAGCAGCACTGCGTAACTGTAGTTCAGTAGATCGTTAAGTCCTCCGTGGTGGCGGCCCCGCCGGAACCCTGAGATGCGTAGTCCGTAGGAAAACGAATCCCAGAAGAGTTTTGCACAACCGCCTTCCTTGTTCGATCCGGGCGCGACTGACGCCGATTGCAGGTCCTTGGTTGATTTTGCCTCGGGAACGAACTGCTTTGCAAGAATAGCTTGGTTCCTACACTTGGCGTCAATTGTTCTAACCCACAAATGTTGCCGCGTGATGGGCGGCAAGGAAAAGTGTTTGCGCGATAGAAGTGTGTCGCTCGCCCGACACGCAGGAAGGAGCAGGCTGGTCGGGGAGAACCGTTCGCAGATTACTAACCCTATCCCCTGCTTAGCCGCGTTCAGTATCAGGTGACTGTCGATTCGCGCGTTGAAGCTCGTGATAACAATGGAAGCTACGTCTTCGAGCGGCAGGCTTTTGGTCCCAGTCGGAAGCGAATAGCAAAGCTGGCCGTTCTTGCAGAAAAGGTCCGTGGTCGGGGCATCAATTGTTACAATATGAAATGACATAGCCCCTCCTAGGCGGCTACCCAAGGAGTCCGCCAGGGACCTGAGTTATGCCGATTGAAACAAGGGATGCTAAATTGACCTGCATCTTGCATTCCGAAACCCCGCTCACGTTGCCCATGACGTAATCAGGAAGGGACATATTGATGAGGATGCCTAGTTTCATGTTTTTGGTTATCATCCGAATCTTCCAGCGCCCCTGGTAGCGGCCGGTCGGAACGTCGATGAGCATGCCGTTACGCAGGATCATCGGCTTCTTGCCACCGTTGCGGGCCTTGAGGTCCTGGAGACGCTGCCAGACACGCTCGTGGGGGATGATGACGAAACGTTCGTCGGGCGGGAGCTTGGTATCGTCGAGGATTGCGACGCCGTAGTTGCCTTCGATGACGCGGACCCCGTTCACGGCCGCGAGTTTGCTGCCGGCGTTGAGGCCGATGACCTTGCCTACCGGTTCCTTGGTTGGGGCCTTGGTGGCGTAGGTGCCTGTCTTCGGGTCATAGCCGCCGCGCTGGCGCAGGTGGACGAAGCCGTCCGTGATGGCGATAATCCCCCTTGTGTTCGCCTCGACCAGGATGCCGCTCATGTCTGCCGGGACGTGCTGGACCACGCGGCGCTCAGCAACACGATGGCGAATCTGCTCTTTGATACGGTCATTCATCTCCCGGAGCACGAAATGGCCGTCCTGGTTGAAGTCGAAAAGGCCGAGGGCGGACAATTCCGCTTTCTGGAGTTCGTTGAGGCGGCGCAGGCACAGGAGCTTCCAGATGTTCCCGCGGTTGGGGATGCAATGGGCGGTAAGGGCGAGAACGCAGGCGTCGAGGGCGTGGTGGAGGTGGGTGATGTCGCGAATCTCCGTCTTGGTCTTGAGGGTGCCGTCGGGTTCGAGGACTGATGGGGATGCGAGTGAAAGGCAGCCGAGCACCTTCCATGCCTTGCGGACAGCTCCGGTGACGGCGCCGGGAAGGGAGACAACCTGTGGAAATTTCTTTGTGTCCTTAAATACCCTGTTGATGGCGTGGGCTGCGAGGCGTCCGAGTTGGGATGTCTGCGTGAGGGCCCCGTCGGTGAAGGTGCGTTCGGACTCGGTGTAGTTCGCCATGAGGAACCAGTCCTTGCGGGCCTTCTTGCGGCGGCGGTCATCCTCATGGCCCTTGACGTTAAGCCCGTTTACGAAGGCCTCGAACTGCTTGGGAGTGACGATGGTTTTGCCGGGCTCGCCCTCCACGGGCCGTCCTGCGAATTCGGCGACAAACTGCATGGCGGTGCGCTTGCCCTTCATACGGTTCACGGTTGAGAACGTGATCGCTAGGGAAGCCATGGCGTCCGACGGCCGGTCCGCGCGCGGGACGATATGATCCTTGTCCACCTGTTTGGAAACGAGGTCGATTGGGTCGAAGTGCGCTCCGGTGTAGGGGCAGCACCAGCCGAGGTCGTCGGCGATGATGGCCTTGCGAATCAGGCTCGCAGTGATCGGTGTGCCGGGCGGAAGGGCTTCGGCGAGGAACTCGGATACGCGCTTGTGGCCGCGGAGCCGGTCGTTCAGTTCGCTTTCGATCTGCTTGGCGGTCAGGCCGGACATCGTCTGCATGTCGCGGTTAACCTCGATGACGACGTGGGTGAAGCGGTCCGGGGAGCCGTTGCCGAAGGCGGGGTCGGCGATGATCGCCTTCAGAAGCCGCTCCATGATCTGGAGGCGGTGACGGATAAGGTGATTGTTGGTGACTGCGTCGAGCGGAAGGTCCGAGCGGCGCTCCTTGACTGAACCAGTTTCCTCCAGAGCCCCGCCGGAGGCCTTTGGATCTTTGCCGGCGAGGACATCGTCAAGGGCCTTGGAAAGGAGATGGCGAGCGTACGGGGCGCGGCCGGAGAGCTTGGCCTGGGCCTCGCGGGCGCTGAGCTTCTGGGTGAGGAACTGCTCGCGGTTGAGGGGGAGGTTCTTCCCTCGGGGCTTCGGGAGGGAGGCGAAAAGCTCATCGACAACCCTGTCGAAGGCGCCGGTGGGGTGCTTGAGGGCGACCATGTCCTTACCGATGGCGGCCAGAGTGGCGGCCTTGCCCTTTTGCCACTGCCCGGCGAGGCGCTTCTGGAGTTGAACCGGCAGGGTGGGCCAGATGCCCGAGACCTCGCGGTTGCCGGTGATGAGCTTCTTTACCGGATCGAGCACGAGGGCGTCCTTGGCGTCCGGATGGACAAGCATCTGGTCGAGGTTGTCGTTTGTGACTCCGGGAATGTCGCGCACGGCCTTCTTCAGGTCCTTGACGCCTAGGTGGCCGCGAGCGCACATGGCCGCATGGACCGCGCAGCGCTCGTCGGCTGTCAGTGGCCGGGAGGGCGAGGAGAGCGTCGTGATCCGGATGTTCGCGAGCTGCATCGCCCATCGGTAGCTCAGGAACTCCGAACAGGACTTGCTCGGCGTCTTCTGGTTCGTGATGGGGCAGGTGCGGATGATGCGGTTGTCGTAGCGCAGGCAGAGGCGCCCGAACAGAAGGCCGCCATGAAAGCGCTTGGGGATCGTGACCCCCGGCAGGGGTATGGCGCGTGCATCGAGCATGAGGGTAGCCACGAGGGCCTCGTCAACGCCGGGGAGCTTGCCGAGGTGGGCTGCAAGAATCTGGAGCACCTCAGACGCGATAAGTGGGCGCTCGAAGGCGCAATTGCGGCGCTTATAGCTCACGGTGGTGCCGGTGCGCGGTGCGAGCGGGTCCTGGCCGAGCATCTTGCACACGGTTTCGGCCATGGTGTGCGTACCGTACTCCGCGAGTGCCCTCTTCCCGTCCTCTACCTTAAGCGTGTCGTCGTCGTCCACGTCCTTCCCGCCGGCGGTCATGTCCTCGTACCCGCGGTTGTGGGCGTACCAGCGGAGTACGTCCCAGAGTTCCGGCCACGAAAGGGTGTCCTTACCCCCGGTCGCGAGCACCTTGGCGGCGAGGAGCCACGGGGCCACGTTGCCCCCGTTGGCGCGGTGCTTGAGCGTGATGGCCTTGGGTGTCATCGCTCCCTGCTGGATCAGGAGTTGCTCGATGCGGGCAATGCGCTGGCGGGTGGCGCGCACGTGGCGGCGCTGTTGGCGGTGGCCGCGCCGGGTGATGGCGAGTGCGCTATCAGCCTCGAATGTGACCACGCCGGTCCCCAAAATATCGTAGTCCGCGTTCTCGGGGCAGGAGAGAACCGCCCATCCAATGGAGCTATGGCCCGCGTCGAGAGCGATCTTGAGAGGCGGCAGGCATTGTAAAGTTTCACTTGAATTCATGGGAAAAGCGGCGATGTTGAGTGCGGAATCAAGTCAAAGTAGTTAGTGCAAACCGTCGCTCTAGCCGCCATGCGGTTACACCGGGAAAAACAGCACTTCTTATGAAGGGCGTCATCGAAAGATGGCGCCCTTCGCATTTCCTGGATCTTTGGACCGCCGAGGGCCTGGAGTTGGCGAGAAATGCTAAAGCGTGACCCTTCGCAGGATGCATTCTGTAAGTATGGGGTGTCCAACATGCGAAAACGCTTTCCGCACCCCCACTCCCTACTCCGGCTCGGCCTCACCAATCTGGATCGCGGAAGCTGCCATCGGGTAGCCAGCGTCGGCGATGCCCTGCACGCTGTCTGCATAGTGCTTCGCGTACCGGAAGTGAGCCCCTGCCCCCGTCCTCAACTCCGCCGTGTAAACGTACTTGTCGAGCTGGGTCGTGTGCCGGAAGGTCACCTGCGATCCGAGGGAGAGCGCGTAGGGGGCCAGGTCCGGACGGTTGTCTGCGATCAAAAGGGCCTCGTTGGTCGCGAAGGCCCAAGCAGCCATGCTCTCGTCCTGAGCAAAGACCTGCCTCGTTTCATACGGGATGTAGAACCCTCCATGCAGGAGGCGCGCTGACTTCGTCCCTGTCCGGTGCCGGTTCAGGTCGCGCAGCTCCGCAATCGCCATCCCGGTCCATTCGCAGCGGATCGAGGTGTCCCGGGCGGCAATGCCGCAGCGGTCGTAGCGGTTCTCCCTCCCGGAGATCGCCTGGGCTATCTCGTCATCGCCACGATCCGTGAAAAGGGAAACGTGGGCGTTGGATGTCAGGTCGTTGACCGACAGGAACAGTTCCTTGTGCGACCACGCATTGAGGCCGCCAGACTCGTTTGCTGCGCACTGCGCCCACCCCTTCTTGGCGCGAGCGTGCTTCATCAGGTTGGGGGCGTAGGGTGTCAATGCCTCGATCAAGAGCCCACCAAGTGCCACGAGTTCGGGTACGCCCGAGCTGAGCAGGCCGGTGATCGTTTCCGTCCACATGCGTGCCGACTGGACCAGCGCCATGTTCGTCTTCATGGCAAACGGGAGGAAGTACCGGGTCCGGTCGAGCGCGTAGTTCTTGCGAATGCGGGCGACCGCCTTCGGCTTATCCTTGAGCTTATCCGGAACCTTGACGATGTCGGGCGTAGCGAGGACCTGAGCGTCCAAGGCTGCGTAGGCCCTCTCGTACATCTGGAGGCCCGTTTCGGCCCATTTCTGAAGGATTGCGGCCTCATTGCCGGTAAAACCGAGTCCGACCCAGTCCGGCAGCCCGCTCTTGTCGAGAGTGATGTACCTCGTGGACGATTCCTGGCCATCGGACATCGGGGAAAGCTCGAACATCCGGTAGGCAGCGTACATCGAGAGCCCGTCGATGGTCACCGCGAGCCCGGCTGCCATTCCGCCAATCGAGGCGTGACCATAGTCCACAAATTTCAGGATGCGGTTGATGGATTCATCAGGCTTGGCCAGGTCCACGCGCTTGAGGATCGACTCGATCCCCTCGTTGCTTCGGGAATACTGGGCCAGTACGGATGCCAGGAGTTCGGGGGTCAGCTGCGGATTGCTGAGACCAATGGGCGCAGTTAGGGATAAGGCGGTGACTTTCATGAGGGAAGGTGTGCTCGGTTGGGGCTCTACTGTTAGGCCGCCAACTCAGAGCAGGGGGACGACTTGCGGCTGATGCGCAGACGAAGTGTTTTCAGGGCCATCGCCTCGATCTGGCGGACCCTCTCCCGCGTGATGTCGTAGCTCCGGGCAATCCGACCTAGGGTCTCCGGACGACGGCCTCCAAGACCAAACCTTCGCGCCAGAATCATGCGCTCGACCTTGGGAAGATCCTCCACGGTCTGGTAGAGCATGCGGGTGATGTCTTCCCTCTCGACCGTCGTCGCAGCGCAGGGAGAGCCCTCGTCAACAACCTCGTCATAGAGGCTGTGGCCGTCCTCGGCATACCTGCCCTGAGGAGCATCCAAGCTCGCCTTGGTGCTGATGCCCGCGAGAGTGACCGCCTTCGCGTACGAGATCCCGAGGCCATCGGCGATCTCCGCACCCGTTGCCAGCCTGCCGTGCTCGGCAAAGTAATCCTTCTGGAAGTGCCGGACCTTGGTCAGCATTTGGGCGGCCCCGCTGCTGAGCCCAGAGGCGCCACTGAGGCACTCGCGGATGTACTGCGTCATCGCCTGACGGATGTAAAATGACGCGTAGGTACAAAACCTGGCCTTATTGCTGGTCTTGAGGGCCGGGTTGAAGCGCGCGGCTGCCTTGCGGAGCCCAACGAGGCCCACGCTGAAGAAATCGGGAATGTCGCTGCGGTCCTTCGCAATCTGGACCGCGATGGAAAAGCACAGCTTGGCGTTGCAACGCACCAGCTCGTCGATGGCAGCCTGCTTCACCTTTCCCCTCCCCTTGAGCGCCTTCTTCGCCAGATTGCACTCGTCGTCCCAGGTCAGCAGGTTGTGCCTGAGAAGGACCCCTAAGGTCGCAGGCGTTGAGCTGCGGTCCAGAGTGGATGTTTCGGTGTCGCGTACCATGGTCATAGACAAGTATGGGAGGCCAAGAGAGGGGAATTTCACCGCTCTTGCCTTGGATTGGTCTCTAGGGAGGCCCCCCGGGGGGTGGGTAAATCCCGGTGTTTAGGGCTTTCCGGCTCCGGGAGGACTGGAGCCAGGGCGTCCAGCTGCTGGCGAAGGCACGAAATCTCGGCGTCAAAGCTCGGGACCCACACCATGGACCCGTCCCGCATGCGTTCCCGCTGCTGCAAATCCTCTCGTAGGAGGCGAAGGATCTCGGCTGCCCTGGGGTTTTCCACGTCACAGAGGTCGAAAGCGATGCGCATTCTCGTGCTGGGCTCCTTTTTGAGCCCCGCAACGCCGGCTGCGGCCTCTGCTGTGACCACAGGCGCCAGATCCCCAGCAACGACCGACGGGTCCCCGTAGCGTGACTCTACGGTGTCCTCGTGGCCCCTTTGGTAGCCTACTTCAAGGGCGTGCAGAATAGCCCCGTCCCGACCCTCCTTGAGCATGGCGATGGTCGCGGTCAGGCGGCCAAGCTGGAAATGTGGGTCCTTCGCCCTCGACACGGGGGCAACCGGCCCCTCGGCCATCCGGGCGTAGCGAACGACGGCTCGGGAGAGCGATGCATATTGGGCCTTCGCTGCTTCAACTTCGTCCTCCAGGCGCATCCGCTCAAGTTCGGAGGCGGCCGAGAGGCATTCTAGGGAGGTGTCGTTCAGCGCTGCCACCGTCCCTTGGAGCGCCAGTTTCTTGGCCTCGCGTTCAGACATCCCTGGACCGGGAGTCCTCGAACCCTCGTTCGCGACGGCGACCGTGGCGCCTTCCGTCTCCGAGCGCGCTTCCTGGACGGCCCGGCAAAAATTGGCCTCCTCGTCGGCGACGGTCTCCATGGAGGTGTATCTCTCGTAGAGGCTCCGGACCTGTGGGTGATCGAGAAGGAGTGTCGTTGCGGCAGCCAGGCGCGCCAGGCGGTCGGCTGAGCCATCTTGTGAGTGGGTAGACATGGTGTTTAGGAGGCGTTTCGAGCAGATATTGGGACTCCATAAATTATGGGGCGCCGGCCCACCCCGCCCTTTCAGGTGTGGGTCTAGTTTTCGAGTTCACGGGGGAACCCAAGCGCACCCCATGGGATGAGAATTCTCTCGAAGGCGGATGGGGCCGTGCTCCACAGGACCTGCCCGAGCGTGCCGACCAGAAAATCCATCAGCTCGGTGTAGGGCTCCTCTTCTTCCCCATGGGACACGAAAGCCGAGCGCTCCACGGTTTCGTGGGCACAGAGGCCCAATTCGATCTCGGAAAGCTCCTCCTCCTTAGCGTAGCTCATGCACACCTTTCGGGGGCACATGCTTATCAAGCCAGCATTGTCGTAAAAGGCGCCTTCCCATCGAACAACGTAGAACGCGCGCTCCTGTTTCGCTGCCTCATCAACGCCCCCGACCGTGGGGTCGTGGAGGACGTAGATTTCGCTCCCCGGCAGGAGGGTGGACAACCCGACGGCAAAGAGACCACCATGGCCGCTTAGCGAGAGGTCGTCCTCCATGCGCTGATCGAGAGTGTCCTGCCACGTCGCGATGGCCGATGAAACCTCGGCAACAAGGACGGGAACGATCTCGTCATTTTCCGCACATTTCACGGTCTTCATTCGCATGGACTAAGATGGCGAGGGAGCGGACGGCCCCTTGGTGCCGCGATTTCGCGCCTTGGGTAGAACCACGCCGGAGTCTGCGCATTTAGGGCAGCAATGGGCCTGGGTGTAGTACCTGCCACGGTTCACGGTCATCCAGTTGTTGCGCTCCATCCACACCTTCAGGTGCCAGGTAAGCTCATTCGCAGCTGTGGCTCTCGTCTCAACGGGAGCCTCGTGTCGTTCGCCACATCCGTCGCAGATGACGGCGGCCTTAAGCTCGAAGCTCACTTCGAGGCCCTCTCCGCAGCCGTCAGGAGGGCTCGTCCGGCACCGGTCAATCTCCAAAGTTTTTGTTGGTAACGGGAGTAGGCAAAGCTGACCCACCCCGCCTGCTCCATCCGCTTGAGTTGCGCGCCCATAGCTTGCCATTGCCCGGAGCGTCGGTGGAAGGGCGCGACCCTCTCGCCGGCAGCATAGACTCGGCTTGCCAGACCACCCGCAGTGTTGTGCCCCTTGGAGATAAGCCGGATGATCGCCAATTGCCTTTCCCCTGGTGCAGGCGTCGGTGAGGTCGGCATAGTGTCAGATGATTGGGCGCAGTCGCTTCAAGAGTTCGGTGTCGTCCATCGCCTCGATGAACGACCGAACCGCGAGCACCGTCTGGGTCTCCGGGCCGCCATGGACATCGACACGCAGCAGATGCGGCCCCCGGCTAAACGTGCGTTCCTCGGCGACGGCTCCGCGCGGGGTCGAACCAGCGGCCGCAGTTGGCGCCTCCTCGTAATCCAGCCCGTTGGCATCGGCAAAGTCGCGGCGCACTTCGATCTCAAAGATCGCATCCGGAGAGGGATTCACTGCCGGCCGTTTGGCACTCCCCCCGGACATGGGAATGAGCCCCTCTACGAGAGGCACCACCTGCGTTGCACGTTGGTCCCGTTGGCGCCGGGTCGCGAGCACGTAACCCCCGAGCGTCACCTGGGGGCCATCGCTCCACCCACGAAAGGCACCGTCGCCGGAGCCCATGTCCCCGGCCCTCACGCGCACGGTGACCGGATTCTCGTCTGACAGTCCAAAGAGCCGCTCTACCTCCTTGCTCACGCGGTCGGCACTGGAGCCTGGGAACACCCACTCCTTATTCACCCCGTCAAAGCGGCCACCCATGGACCGCCAGACAGCGATGCTCGCTTCGTTGTACTCGCACCCAACGCGGAACTCGCCGGCAGGATTGGTATAGTGGCAGACTTGCATACCCCTAGATGGGAGACCTACCGAGAGTGCCCGTGGGTAATCGACGGAATCGTGGGGTGTGGAAGCGGACGCAAGAGCGACTGCCCTCTCCTCACCTGCTCCATGGCGCGCTGGTAAAGAATTTCGTGATTTTCCGACCCAGGAACCCTGAGGACTGCGAGAAGCTGAGCGGTCTCGACCAGGTACACCTTTGAGAACGCGGTAGGGAGGTTTTCCGGCTGGCTCGTGTTCTCGCAGATGTCGCCTAGTTTCATGAGCTTCCCGTCAGGCGAGATTCCTGCAATGCGCTCAACCTCCAGCTTCTTTCGTTCAGCGCGAAGCAGGTCCGGGTACCTGGCCTTGGTGAAGTGGTTCGTGACTTCTCCAACAAGCCGGCCCGACCTGGTGCCAAACTTCGTGGACAGGATTGCGCAGGTCTCGTCGGGGATGTCCTCCACGTCGTCATGGAGGCACTCGGCCGCGATCAACTCAGGGTCATCGACAAGCGCAGCGATGATGTTCGCCGCGCCTTCCGTGTGGAGATGGTAGGGGTCACCCGAACCCACCCTCACCTGATTGATGGATTCTTGCTTCGCTCTTGCGTAGGCGCGGGCCTCCGCCACGAGGGGGTGTTTGGAGGCCGCCAATTCGAGGTGCTCGAACATACCTAAAGTATGGGGTACCCGAGCACGGGAACCCGCCAGTGCAGATGCCGGGGCGACTACCGGCCTTTCAGCCTACCAGGCCCAAGCGTTCGGATGCGTCTCTGCGATGGCACTCCATCGAGAATCGCCTTTCGACGCCCCAAAGCCGGCCCAAATGTCAAAGAGAACGGAGTCGTATCTGGACGGCTTTGCAGTCGTTCGGTCGAATGCGTCGCCGTGGATAATAGAGAGCCGGTCCCCAAACTCCCGCAAGAGAGGTGGCCCAAAGAAGTCGATCAGGGCCTGCTCGTGCTCAACGACTGTCACACGGGAGACCTCCTTGCGTTTTAGGACCTGGCGAGCGAACCAACCGATTCCGAGCCCTCCCACGAGGACATTCCCCCTCGCTTTGCGAACCCCGGCTCGCTGGGAGTGGATCTCAAAGGGAGTGAGCGACATCCAGAGGTCAATGTTCGTGGTCAGGACGGGGAAGAACACGCTCCGGCGGAAGAACACGTAGCCAAACCGGCTCTGCTCACGCGAGGTGCCGTAGCGGTTGTACCCGTCGAGATAGACCTCAAGGGATTCCCTCGCCGGAAGCTCTGTGCAGTATAGTCGGTAAACGTCCTTCCTCCCCTGGATCTGAATGGCCTTCTCGTCGCGCGCAAAGCTGAGGTGTCCAAATGTGGATTCGTCATCCTTCGTAATGCGCGGGATTACGAGCCCGTGGAACGCCTCGACGGGTTTCAAGAATGCGTCCACATACGCCTGGAAAGCCTCTGAATCCAGCATCACGTGGCCGTCGGCACGGACGACAAACCTCTCGTCGAACTGAGGGGCGCTAACTTGGGGCTCAAGGAGGGCGGGCATTTCGGGGAATTAGGCTGGCGGCGATCCTTCAATTCGCTGCCTTCAGGGCAACGCCAACTTTCAGAACCGCCTTAATCTCCTGCTGCCCGAGGGCAAGCAAAGCGCCGACCGGCTTCTCTGTCCATGCGCCTGTCTTGAGGTCGAACACCCTGAGAACGGTTGCCGGAGACTTCACGAGAAGCCACAGCAGGCGCTCCGGCCCATCGAGAACATCCCCGACGCCAAAGCCGAACTGGCGCTCGAATTCCCGAGGGCCAGGGACAAATCCCACGCCATTAACCGTCTCCCCCGCCACATGCGCGAGCAACTGCGCGTCGGACATCTCGTCCGCGCCCTCCCTTCCAAAACGGTAGACATTGCAGAGTTCCGTCCATTGGCCGTTTGAATCGAAATCCGCCTGTGCAGCTGAGGCCCGCTGGTCGATCACGTGGTTGATGAATGCGCTGCGAACCGCAGACTCCAACGGAAGCGCGCCGGCATAGGTCGTATTAGGTGTCATTGCGCAAGATGGCACGGCTCGCCTCTGCCGGTCATTTCAGCCTTCGAAAGGCTTCGACAAAGCGCGCGTGGTCCTGAGGGCAAATTGGGGCGAAACCGACGAACCGTGCGCCATCGTGCTTAAGCTCGTCCCAATTCTTTGTTGAGTCGCGGTACACGATACGGGTTCTGCCGCCGTCTGCCTCGGGGTGGCGAAGTACGGCCGCCACGACATTCGCGCTATCGTTCGTAACAGAAAGGCATCCTGGAGTGTCGTTATCCACGACAAACAAGGTGTCTGGGAAGTCGGGAAAGTAGTGGGTGCTGTAGTCGGACTGCTGCATGGGGGCACAATTCAACTCGCCGCCGGCCGCGCGTATTTCCCCTCGCGGCTTAAGCGAAGGAAAAGTCGCACCTTCGAAGGAAGGTGCTCGATGAACCAGTCAGGGATGACCTCCCACCCCACTGGTTTGAGCCAGAAGGGCCGCCTGAAACGGCCCCGGCCCACATGGATCATCCTCCGGTAGTAGGTCTTCCCTCGCGCATAATACCGCTCCACATAGCCCGGCAGGCCCGTCGGAACCTCAAGCTCAACCGTGAAGTGCTTCCACTCCGGGTGGGCGGGTCTGCTGATGCGCATGGCTACGATTCTTGACCCTGCCGGTAACCCCTCGACGCTGAAGTCCCGCAGCCGGCTGAGGCCAGAAAGGTAGCTCCCGTTTGCCTTGCGCACCTTGACGGCCTCGGCCTGCGCGCGGCGTCGGGCCTCAATCGTAAGGACACGGTCGTGCTTCGAAAAACGCCTGTAAGCCTCTCGCACACGCTCGGGAATAGCGCCCTTCGGGTGCCCATTCAATCGGCAGTAGGTCATCCACTCCGAAATGATCTTCCTCGCCAGTGCCTTGGACCAGGGGCCGCTGGAGGGAACGAAAGCGGAACTACTCTCTCTTGAAGGTCTACGGCGCATGAGAAGACTCCTGATTCTTCGAAGCCAAGCCGGCAGCCAGCTCGCTGTACCTGGTGGCGCACTTCCCGCAGATCATCGCCACCCGAGATGGGTCCTTGCCGGCCGCCTTGATCCCAGGGTGAATTCCGGGCTCATCGGAGATATGGCACCACCCGGTCTTGTCCGTGATCGTGTGCCCGCAATCAGGGCATCGGTCATATTCCTGATACCGCCCGCCTTTCCCTCTGACATCCTGGCGCTCAGCCTGTGCTTTCGTCGGGCGTGGCATGGGTTGGCGCATGAGCTGCACTTGCAAGATAGCGGTCCACCCCGGCCACGATGACGGCCGCCACTTCCGGGGCAATCTGCTTCAAGGGAGATGTGTCGGGCAGGGCACGAACAGCCTTAGCCCATCGGTCGTCCTCGGGCCGAGAATTGCCTGTGTCGCGACCAACCCGGATGAAGTCGGAATAGAAACGGTCGCGAGCATCGACAAAGATGGAGTACGGGAAGACTCGCCCGTTCCACACCACGCCGTTCTGCTCGGCTAGCGGCAAGACGGGCCTCCTTTGGCAGCCGAAAGCTCGTCCGAGTGTTCTTGGGCCATAGACTTCGCCGCCTCCAGGGTTGAGCGAATTCCCACGTGGACATGGTGGCCAGCCGGCCGGTACGAGACGATGAATCGCTCTGGTCGGTGGCTAATCACGTATGGGCCAGAGCACGAGAGCGGGCACACGATGCTGCTGCCGGGAATCTCCTGCCATGAAAGAGCTGTGGGCGCTATGGCCTCCATACTGCCTAGATGGGGGGCGGGGCTAGCCCGCCAGGACCGCCCGTATAACCGCGCCCTTGCTCGCAAGGTGCGATAGTTGTCGGTCGAGTTCCTGCCGTAGAGACGCCGCTTCCTCCGCCGTCAGGTGGAGACTGTGACGGCGCGTGTCGGTCTCTTCGAGAAGGATTCCCACTGTGGGAGCCCCGTCGCCCATGGCGAAGTTAGTGCGAACTATCTTCGCGTCACGCATCGGGGCGCGCAGAACGGAACGGTTTCGGGTGGGGTCGTAGGTTGCGATTTTCATGGGCTTTGTTGGTCCTTAGGCGTGGGCCGCAATTGAATCGGCGGTCTCCGCCCGCCTTTGCTCCAGCATTTGAACCAGGTCAGGGCGGGCCGTTTCCCAAGCCCAGAGCCAATGAACCCAGTTGATCTGGCTCATCTGTTTCAGCGAGGTCACGCGTCCTTTTGTGGACGGAACCCTGGCATGGATGTCAGCGAGCCACGCCTGTTCTTCGAATCGGAGGTCCCCAAACACGCAAACTAGGTCCACGAGGGCATTCCACCCTTTTAGACTCAACTTGCCCTTTGGAAAGTCGCGTTCGCGATGGAGCCATCGCTCCACCGGAGCGCCATCAGCCGTAGCCGCCATCTCGGGCTTGCGCTTCATGAAACCCCATCCCCCGATTTGCTCCTAAGGGCGAACACCGGGCACCCCTTACCGTCACCCGGCCAGATCGCGCTTTGCGTGACCGAGAAGCGTGCGCACGAAGGGAGCGTCGGAGGACTAACCACGAATCCGCACTCGCCCGCCCGGTTGCGCACAGGTTGGTCATGCGCATCCCTGGCAAACCGCGAAAACTCGCAGTTCTTGCAACAGACAGATGTCGGGTTCGTGCGCGGCATACTGTTAAGATGGGAGTAAGACCTAGGGGGTTTGTGGTTCAATCGCTCCCTTAAGGAATTCTGCTGCTTGGTCGAGCGAGATTGGCTCCGAGAAGATCAGATTCAAGGCATCCCGATTTAGGGGAATTGCCTCCCAATGCTGGTGATCGAGATGCATCTTAATGCACCCCCCCGCTAAATGATGAACAATTAAGGTGCGACTGATGTTAGCCGGAATTTCCCAACCTTCGTATTGGTGGCGAAGTCGGCGCAGGGCATTTTCCTCTTTCACAGGCAACCGTTCGCACGTGGGCACCACCAGATAAAGACAGGAGTGCAAGCGATAAAGCTCCCAGCTGTCTTCTGCCCTAAAGCACTTTTCTCGGCTAACGTAGGTTTCACCGAACGGATCACGCAACGAAGCCATGATGCTTTTCAGTTCGAGATCATGGCGCTCCGCCATTTCGAGAATCTCGGAGATAGCCCCTTTGGTGATGTCTTGCGCGAGATGTTTCGCGAACTTGGCTTTGTTTTCCGCTGCAAGGTTTCCGCCTAACAAGAATAGTTCGGCGAGCAGATCACCACCCTGCTGTGGGGGCAATCCGCTGATATAATCGTAAAGCTCGGTATTCCGGGCTTCGTGGATTTGGTATATATGAAGAGCGTTCATGATGGGAGGCGTTGAACTGGGGGATCTAGTACCCCTCCCGAGCTTAGCACATGGCCGATGCCGGTTAAGATGGGGGTAAGACCTCGGGGGTGCGGTTAAATCGCTCGCCTCCCGGCGGCCAAAAGGAACCACTCCTTCTGGTTAATATCGGTCACGTCGTGGGCCATCAGGCCGGCGCGCTTCATGCGGTGCAGCTCAGCCCCATAGCACGGTACCGGCCCGCGCGCTTCCCGTAGGTCGAAAGAGTCCCGCTGGCAGAGTGGACAATATCCGAAATCCGCCGGGACGTTGACGCACCCGCACTCAAGGTCGTCAGGATGGCCCTGCGTTTCGCGCTAATCGGGAGATGTTCTCTGAGGGGCATGGCCATCAAGTGACGCCTAGGATCGGCTCGGCCGCCAGCCAATCCGGCAACGCCTGCATGTGGACCGGGACCGAAGGTTCGGCGTCTGGAAATATCTGCTCAAGGATCGCCCTCTCCTCCATCGGGTGCCCCCGCACGAAGAACGGATCGTAGCGGCGTTGGCCCTCGCGTTGAGAATTCAACACCTCGACCGCGGTGGCAAGAAGTCGGAGACCGACCTCGTTTGCTTCGGCCAGCCTCAAGAGGCCCGCGTGCCGCACACGGACCTGAAAGCCAAGCGTCTTGAGCGCACTCACCTGAGCGAGAAGCCGTTGCCTCTCAGTGCCGTGCGAAGGATTCACTACGTTGTCCATGAATCCAATTAGCTAGCGCATTTCGCCGCCTGCGTACGCACCCATGATTGGGTGATCTGGCCGTCAACGTGTGCCTTGAAGGATTGGTGCGCGGAGCGGTTAATGATTCGGTCGTACCTCTTGATAACAGCCCCTCGGTAAACCTGGCCGAGAAGTTCATTGAAGAGCACGACCCATTCGCAATCGAGGGTGTCGAGGTACTCAACGCGCTGGTGTTCGGCTGCCCAATCGTTGCACGGCACCAAGGTTGAGAATTTCAGGTGTCCACTCTCCTGGTGGCTGTCGATGAATGCGTCCAACGCTTCTTTGCTTGCGAGTTGCCGGTCGTGGATCAGGGCATGAAGGGTAATGTCCGACTTGAAATCCGCCTGCCGAGGAAGCTTGGGTTGGGCGTAATACGAGACGTTGAAGCAGTTCACGAGGCCGTCGAGTGACCTGACGATGTCGGGCCGCATGTAATTCGTGGTCATGATCGACCGAAAACCTGCCTCATTAACCAGTTCGACAACCGTGGAGACTTCGGGGTGGAGTGTCGGTTCCCCTCCTATCAGGAGGATGTCCTTGATCGCGTGCGCCCGCCCAAAGGCTAGCGCCGCCTCCACTGTCGCCAGCGACATGACCTCCCCGCTGCCCCTGTAAGCGTCGATGCAGAACGGGCACGCCTTGTTGCATTCGTGCGTGAGCACGAGACTCATGTAGTCATGCGTGCTTTGTGCTATGGAGAACATCAGGCGGCGTTTGTGCGGGCGGAACGGCGAGCCAGCCGGTTCATACGGGTGCGCTGGTGTTTCCTGAAGTTCACCTGGGCCTTTGAAGGTGTCTTGCAGCGAAGAGCGGCTTTCATGTCGGCAAGATGGGGCGGACGGCCGCCAAAGCCTCCTCGACCGTAGGGTGCTCACTCCAAAGCGGATGGTGCCGCAGGACGGGGCTAAGGTTCGAACAGGTGCCCACACAGAGGACCCGTTTACCCGATGCCAGTGCCGCGCCGGCCTCGATTAAGGCCCCCTTCAGCACCTCCCCTGGCTCGCAGTAGAGCAGCACGTAGTCCGCACGTGAAGCCTCGGCGATGCATCGGCTCGCTAGGGATGTGAAGTCAGAGGTCTGCCCGGGTTCGGACTCGTCAATCCACGTGGAGATCACGTTAACCCCGGACGCTCTCAGTTGCCGCCACCTCGCAGCGTGCTGGCACTTGCTCGCGGTATAGATCCGCCAAACCTGTGGAGGTGCGGCCGTACCCTTGCTGCGAGTATCTGGTGAAGCGATCAAGATGTTGCCGGCGAGTCCGTCGGCTGGGCATCGGCCCATTTCCGGGCTTTCGCAATGGTTGCGGACCTGGCCTCGGCGTCCGTCATCGAGAAGCGGAATTGTTTGGCGATGCGCCCGCCCTTCCTCATTTGGATCGAGCTGGTTAGATTGCACCCTTTCCCGGCCTTGCCCCCGCTTGAGGGGATATGCACCTCGTAGCCTTTGTAGTCGGTAACTTTCATGCTATTGCAAGATGGACGGGCGAGTTCGTTTTAGGGACCTGACTACCGGCTAAGGGCGTTGCGCCAACCCGTCCCCGATGCCGCAACCGCTATGAGCACCGCAAGCGCAAGCCCGACCAGGACCGCCCACGTCATGCTTGCAGACTCCTTCCGCGCAGCCCGATCCATAGAGGCAGCCACATCCATAGTGACAGCGAAGTCGAACTCCAGGGAATCGGGCACAAAGGCGTCATAGCCCGCCGTAGCCCCCATCTGGTAGAAAAGCTTCAGGGCCTCTGGCCGGGCCACCTGTTCCGCCTCCGCCTCGTTGGCGGCATCGCATTCCACGGATAGCTGCTTGTCCACCTCGGCCATGGTGCCTCCGAAGCGTATCTCCCCGTGATCTTCCTGCCGGTAATTCCAATAGGTGCGAAACCTCATGAGTGTGCGTTGATATACCAATTATGGGGGCCAGCTGGCCCGATTACCCATGGCGTGAGGCGCAGAGCCTCACGCGTAAGTGGATGGCGAAAGGCGCAACGCCTATTCGCGCGGCAACTCGAAGGCGATTGCCGTGATTGCCACCATCTGCTCCATGGACGGCTTGCACCCACATGGAGGGTCTTTGGGGTCTCCCTCCTCGGTGCAGAAAACTGCACCGTGCCCGCACTTAGGCAAACGGGCGTACTCAATTGCCGATACCGTCACAGGATCTCCCGCGTCGTCGTTCGAAGGCATGGCGAAAGGTTTCTATTGGGCCGAGGACTGCGGGGCGGTTCCATGCGCAACCGTTGTCTCGCTCTCCTCCCATGAATACCCGAGGGACTTCAACTGGTCGGCAAGAATCCTGGCCAGGTCCTCTGTCCTCACTGCGGTCTTGGAAAACAGCTCGTAAGGCGTTTCGTCCACTTCATAGAGCACCCGGGCGAGATTGTCCATGCGCCGGTGCCGCAGGGACCGCATGATGCCGGTCATCTCATCGCCGGTCGGCAACCCGCGCTTGAGCTTTTCCGTGTTGTACCCGGGTTCGTCTTTGGGCCGACGATCCAAGGCGGCGAGGCGCTCTATTTCTCTCTTCCTTTTCGATGGGCCGGGGATCAGGAAGCCGACGATTGCAAGGATCGGACCGCCAACGAAAAGAAAATGGAGCAGGTGGTTTCCTGACGACGGCCCGGAGTGCAACGTGAGTAGCGTTCCGAACGCTCCGGCTGCCATAGCCAGAACACCCATGGTCCCAAATAGCGCCTGCGCGGGTGAAATCTTGATGTTCATCGGGTGGTTGTGTTCGTGTGCGAGAGAATCGTGATATACCGACTTGTGGTTACCCTCTGGGTCTCGTTCGCCGTGAGCTACGCGTGGAAGATGCAGCCTCGGAGAAGTGACTGAACTTGCGCAGGAAAGCTTCGCGTGTGGACTCGTAGACACGGCGGGCTCCCTTGTAGCGCCATCCGATCACGCTCGATCCCTGGTACGTGATGACGACCGACTTGTGCGCATTTCGCGAAGCCCAACCCACCTGCGGGAGCTGTCCCGGCGCCGGCGAGGCTGGTGGTCGTTGCGCGGCTTTCATGGGCTCAGTGGGAAGGAGCGAACAGCGGCCTATGCGGATACAGGTGCGGTCCCGTCCTCGTGGGAGTAAGTGCATGCCTCCAGAGGCTTCTCTGAACTCTCCGGATCGGAAAGGCCGTCACATCTCCAGACGCCAAGGCCCTCGAATTGCAGCGTGCCGTTGCCGCAGCGGGGGCATTCGCGGGAAACGAGGCGACCCTTGGCGTCCCGTGGACCTACCGGAGTTGATGTGGCGACCGGAAGCGAGTTGGATGCGTTAGGCATAGGATGAAAAGTTAAACGGCGATGAAATGGGTGCGCCTGATATGGTTCCCGAATGCGGAACCAATCGAGCCGCTGCGCCGACGCTTCACCTTCCCCGCCTTTTCAAGCTGGCGGACTTCTTTTGTGATGTCCACAGCCGGGCGGCAAGTGCTGCGATAGGGGGTCGCCTTGACCACGATCATCGGTCGAGAACCGTAAACCACCTTTCGCCGACCGCTATCCTCGCGAGGCAGGTTTGCCAGTGCGAATTTGCGCCGCTGAACACCCTTGTGCTTGTCGTTACTCATGACCCTTCCTTTGTTGGCTTCGCGCCGGCAGCAACCGCCGCCTCGTCCTCCTCCCAGCACCATCCCCACGAGCCGAGCGGGTAGAGACTGATTGGCGGTTGTCCGTCCCGGTCCACTGATACCGCGCCGCACTTCGTTTCGCGGTCTTCCGGCGGATAATTCTCGTCGATCACAACGAAAGTTCCGTCAGCCTCAATCCTGTACTTGCACATGGGGTCCACGACGACCAAAGCCTCAAGAACCGACTTGGCGACCTCGGCCGTGAAGTACGGGCAGGCCCACCCATTCCAGTGCTCGCGAACCGTCGTCAGGTAGCAGGCAAAGAAGACTCCCTCAATTGCGTTGATCGACACCTTTGCCCCGGAAAGTTCCTTGATGTGCATGGGTCAAGATGGGCCAGAGGGTTTTCGTTCGCGCGTTGGCCTATCGAGGCAGAAAAGCCCGCGCAAGCGCCCTACGAACGTGTCCGGCAGGTCAACTACGGCCGCCGGCGCAGATCCAGCAGGTGAGGAATTCGCCTCACGGACCTTATTGAGGACCGCTGCGCTCGGTCGTGGGAAGAATGCGGGCATGGGACAATTGTCAGTCCTCGCTCATTCGTTCGGCGAGTTCTGCCTTTGCGGCAAGCGCCACGGCCAATGCCATGCGTTTTTTTGGCAGCGCGTAGTCCCATCGAGCAAGTGCCGACCGGTATGCAACAGGCCCCTGCATGCCAGGATCTAGGACCATAAGTTTCGACGAAGGCAATCCTATGAACCCGAGGGCACCCCAATGCCGAGCAAGTTTCTTGCCTATCCTGTTTCTTGCGGGAGTCTCCTCCCCATCTGGTGTCAGTGGGTAAGCCTTGAGAACGGCCACGCCCCCAAAAGGGCAGTAGTCCTCAATCACATCGGCGATCACGGTCAGCGAGATGCCGAGCCCGCGGTAAGCAGGTTCTAGGTAAAACGAGTTAAGCAGCAGAATGTTCGAGTGCATGCTCTGCGGGCATCGTTGGCTGACAGCTTTCGAGAGGGTAGAGGCATCCTCTGGGTCCAGAAGGGGCCGCGTCAGATCGAAAGTATCCTGATCGTTGCCGTCGAAAACAACCTCAGGATCGTCTCCGGCATAAACAGCGCCGGCGATGTGGGCAATTGACGCATGCAGCGTCCCAATTGGGACCTGTAACTCATCATGAGCTGCGAAGACCCGGCAAGTGAGTCGGCGAAAATATTCCCTCGCTCCCAGTTCACCTCCCTGCTTGCGGGATGTGGTGTCGTAACCGATGGAGAATTCGCTTGGAAGTGGGGAGTTAAGGGGCATGTCAGACAGCGGTACACAGGTGCTGCGCTGTTGAGTCTTAAGATGGGGCAAGTCCGCCGCTACTCGACTAGCGATAGGTGGATGTGGACGCCTTCCGGAACGGTGAACGACTTGCTGGAACTGGACGGGTTGATGACGATATTTATGTCGCTGACGGACACGACCGGATATGTCACCCCTGCGATTTGCGCCTCATTGACCTTCTCCGCTCGCGCGATGTGGACCCTGAATCCTTCCTGGGGTACCACCGGGTTAACGGCCGCCACATCCCACGAAACGCCGTTCACAATCAGGCTCTCCGCCTTTGCCGAAACGACTGCATCGTTCACTGAAGCGGTTTCCGACACGACCCGCACTTCGGTACCGGCCCTTCCGTGGCCGGGTGCGAGTTGAAAAACTGCAAACTCTCCGGTGGGCTTCCCGTGGGAGAGGAAATCGACGCGCACGTCTTTGGCGCGTACGGCGGCGAGGACGAAAAGAGCCGAGATGGCAAGGACGATACGTTTCATGGGTGAATGGCGACAGGGGTTTGGTGCTGGTGTGACGTGAACACTAAATCATCGGCAGAAGATTCGTCCATTTCAAGGTACAGTTGCGGTATTGGTGTCAGGAAAGGTGACGTTGCTGCACTCCGCCTAGAGGCGCCGGGGCGGCTTTCGAAAGAAGAGAACGAGTCCGACGCTGTACGCGTAAATTTCGGCCGGAAGCGTGGACCCGTCATTGAATACCATGTCGAAGTCGGCTCCGAGGTACCCGTCGTCGTCCAGCTTCGGCCTTAACTGCGAGATTTCTTTTGCCTCTGCGTAGAAGGGTGTTCCGGCGAGCGCTTCAATGAGATTCCTGTCATGTTCGAGCGCGAACCCGCGAGTCACCTTGAACTCCGTCGAGTCCTCAAAGTGCCGCTTCGCAATGGCGGCGAGGTTCTTCGCCGTGGAGGGAGGTGTGGTCGAGTTTTTCATAAAAAATGATACCCAATGCGCTCTCTTAGATCATCCGGACCATCGGGACCAAATCGCCCATTGGGCTTGCAGGCCCATCGGGAACGAAACCCATTTTTGCCCAGAAGCCCGTGGCGCTGTCGTTGGCCTTTAGGTGCATCCGGGTAAACCCATTGCCCTTGGCCCACGCGACAAGGCTTCTGACCGCGGCCGTTCCAGCCCCCGCCCGTTGTTTGGTCACGACCATGAAGGTGACTTCGATAGCCCCTCCTCCTGTGTTGCGAACCACGAGATGTTCGAGGCCGATCCCTGGAACGACGACATCCAGATGTCCAGACCCGTCCGCAAAATGCTTCGACGGAGCGAACGTGATCCTCGGCGCGCGGCGTAGGGCCTGCGCAATGGCGGGACATCTCATGGAGCAAGATGGCGCAGGCAGGTCCGTACCTGCCTGCGCCCAGCTCAATCGGAGCCCGAGATTGTGTACCCGTGGGCCTTAAACTCGGGGTCGTCGCAAGACCGCGTGCCTAGGTAGCGCTCAAAGGCCCTCTTTACCTTGGCGGGAACCCTCCCCTCTTCCTGCCAGCCCCATTGGTGGTAATTGTCCCCTGGGGGAACCTCGTCGTAAGATGACCCGCACGGTTGGAGGTAGGTCTCAATCCAGACGCCCTTCGAGTTCTTCACGCTCCAGAGGTGTACAGGTGAATTTGCCTTCTGGTCCTCTCGGGCTTCGCTGAAAGCCTCGTCGAGAGCCTGGGTGATGTCGCACATCAACCTCTCCACCCCCTTCCGCCCGGCCTTGAACTCGCGCCGTCCCGCCCCCTCGGTGTCGAAGTCGTCGCTGACGCAGACTTCGCAGAGCACGACCCCCTCGCTGCGACTGACGCACCCGCTCACGATCTCCTTTTTCGAGGAGAACCAACCCGTCGTGAAATCCATGCCCCCGGCGAGAGCCAGCCGGAGAGATGCCTCTTTCGCCTCATAGAAGTCGGAAATGCCCCATTTCGTGCCATCCCCGATCCTGAAGCCCTCAATCGCCTGGAGGGACGAAGGGGTGGTCAGGGGGGATTTGAGGCGCACAAGGCCCTTTGCGGCCCCAACAGGGGCCTTTTGCCAGCGGATGGAGTCGTCGGAGGCACACGCCTCCCTTAAGGCCGCCACGGAGGCGTAATCCGACACAAAAAGGGTGCCGGAGCGCTCTTCGAGGCAGAACCAATCCTTTAGGTACTGGGGGAGCCCCCCGGGGGAGGGGGTCCAAGGTCCGCGGCCGTTCTTGCGCGCGCGAACCAGGATGACGCCAGGCAAGGCGTGTTTGGTGGAGTCAGCCAGGCAGAACTGCCAGGTGACGAACTCGTTCGTTGTGTTGCTCATGGTGAGTTGGGCTGTTGCCCGGCTCACCAGTTGAGCCATTTCTTACGCTGTCCCGTGACCCGCTTATCCCTCAAGGGGAACCCAGTATTTAGGGCGAAGGGTACGTTCCTCGCGACACGCCTGAGGTCTATGCCTCATGTAATCTATCGCGAACCTGGCGGTAGCCAGGCGGGAAACTTCAGTCGAGAGAGTTGATGGGTTGGTTGGATGCTTTCTTCATTCGGTAACTCAAGATGGGGTGGAAAATAGCGTGAGGCCCGTGCTTACCGGGAATCCCAGTCGGGCTTCTTCCGAACCACAAGCCTCCTCGACTTGGGGACGGCCGTCGCCATCGCCCGGAGGCTTCGATCCTCAAGGTCCGACGCTGAGATTTGCCCTGCTGCAAGCTGCCTCAAAATACTTGATCCCTCGGAGAAGCCAGATTTGTAGCAGGACGCGCCATAGTCGGCGATCCGGTTGACCATTCCAGCCATGACCTCAGCAGCCAGCGTGGGAACGATAAAACGCGCCCCGCTCGCAAAGCCGTCGCCCCTCACAGGAACCATCTCCTTTCCGGAAACCGCCCCCGGGCAACCCTTCATCGGGATGCCGTGCGCGTGAACCACGTCCCAGATGACGCCTAGCACCTCGCCCTTCACGTCGCCGACCCCGTGAACAGCAAAGACCCCAGTTTCCATGCCGTGCTTTGCGAAAGGAAAGGCTACCTCGACCCCCTCGTCCGCCGATAGCATGCGAAGCGCTCGCTCCTGGGTGGCGATCACCTGTTTCAGTCGGACGATCTCAGCATCCAGTTCGGCTTTTGAGGGCATGCTCCAAGATGGAGGTCCGCAAGGTCCTACGGCTGCGACAATGCCAATGTGCCGGAAGCGTCCGGAATCCGGGAAAGCGCGTCGAATTGGTCCAGAGTAACCGTCATGACCGTGCCTAGCGGCCGATTGACCTGGAGGAGCCCTACCCTCTCGCTGCGAATTCGAACCACCTCTACCACTTCGTCACGCAGGTTCGCTCGGCATTCAGGGTCACGGCTGACCTTCTTCCATTCGTCGAGCTTAGCGCGGCCGATCTGGATGGCCCCGTTTTCGTCAAAATGGGCGAAATGCAGTTGCGAGTCCATCTGCCCGTAATCGACCACACCCTCTTGATCGAAAAAGCGGACCGGGATAAATACCTGTTCCGCTGGCGTTAGTGCGTCGCGAATGCGCTCCCATCGGGATTGTGAAAGAGCTTGGCGCGCGCGAGCGTAGGCCCACCGCTCGCTGTTCAGGGCTGATGCGCTCTCCTGCAATGCGTCCGAACCGGTGGCGAAAAGGTCGGCGGGCTCGTGATTGACCACGGCGTCTAGTGACTCTGCGGCCTGTCCCTTCTGGTCGCAGACAGCCATCGCGGCGTCCTGGGCACCCGCGGTCTCAGACTCCTTGATGGCCTGCGAAGCTTCGCTGTAAGCCCGCCTTGCCTTGGCGATTTCGCCCTGGAGGCGCGCCTGTGCCATGCGCTGCTCGGCGTTTGGGTGGTGCTTGTAGGCCGACGCTGCCCAGTCAAAAGCGATGGAGAAGAGGATCGCGGATGCGATGACGACGGCGTAATAGCGTAGAGGTCGCTTCGGTTGCATAGGGATGTTGGGTTGCTCAGTTGCTCGATTCGCCGGAGGCCGAAAGGACGCGAAGGCCATTCTCATTGATCCGGTGTCGAAAATCCGTGAAGCCCATCCGCTCTAGGCGTCCCAGAAGGGTGCCCCCTGCCTGCGGCATCGCGCCGCCAAGCGTGACCCCGTTGTTGCCGCATTTTGTCGATGAGCGCCAACCTGGTGAGTCGGGCCACATCAGGCGGGCAAACCGCTTCGGGGAAATGCACTCGTCGTGCGAATGTGTTTTCGCCCAATCCGCTAAGATCCGCAATGCCTTCAATGTTGCGGGGCTTGGGGCGATCCGGCCGGGTTTGGCATCGAGCGGCATGGAGATCAGCCGAACACGTGGGGATAGACCCAATAGGCGAGTGCGCCAAGGATCAGTCCTCCAACTATGATACTGCCCGCAGACGAAACGGGCTTTGGAGGCGGCGCATTCTGCGAAAAACGGGGAAACGAGTGCGCCGTATCGGAGTACAACTTCAGGACCCACCTGAAAATGTAGGCCACGCACACGAATGCCGCGACGATGACTCGAAGGACTGGATCGTTAGCGGTTAGCATGGACTGAGATCATCGGCTTGTAGGGGGCAAGAAACAAGGGCTTCTTCAGGTCAAGATGGAGGGCTGGCTGGAGAAATATCGAGTGGGAGCAACTTTGTGCTCGTGACAGACTGGTCACGGGCCGCCTCGCGCATGGCTCGCTCCAAAGGCCCACGGCACAGATCAATGTGCTGGCGAGGGGTCCCTTGATGTTCAATCAAGATCACCCGCACTCCCAAACGGCGAGCAGTGGCTTGAAGACGGACAACGTCTTGGTCGAAAAGGTGGGCGATGACCCTAAGCCCCTTGAAGCAGTTCGGGGTCCGCGTCTGCCCATACGCAAAACTCCCGCTCATCAGGTGAAGTGCCTGCCCGCCGGCGGCTGCGTGTTCATAGGCCAGCGAAATCTCTCGTTGCTCAAAAATCTTCATGGAACACGCCCGGAAAAGACGGGGAAATGAGTTAGGAGGCCCTCAGTTTCGCGGCTGCTTGGAGGGCGTTTGCACGACTCACTCGCGTCGCTTCCTCAATCCCTGACCCCAACGATTTCACTCCACTCCAGGCTTTTTCGGTGGCCACACTTTCGCGGACAGCTTCGGCGACCGACCCTGCGCGATCCAACAACGATGCGAGGGCAAGTGCCGACTTTTTGTCAGGATGCTCTCCCTTTGTCAGGACCCTGTCCGAGATGATGTTGAGCATGGTCATTTTGGAAAGAGCGGTAGGAATTGGCTGGCTCCGGTCGTTAAAGAAAGCAGGGGGAATGCTCGCGAGTTCACTAAGCGAGGCACTCGTAGTAGCGGTCACCATTCCGGTAACGACTGGGTAGCTGTTGGCGCAACGCAGGTCTGGACCCGGCTCGGTTGATGCGACGAATCCTATGCGCTCCGCGTACCCCCCAGGGATCTTCGAAAAGTCTATCATAACGACTCCATTGGGATGGAATCCGAGATGTCTCGCGATGGGGTGGTCGTGAGCAACGAGATAATTGAGCCCGCTCAACGTGCCAACGGCACCGATGATCGCGAAACTCACAGAGAAGACGAAGAGATCCAGCAACGATGCCCGAGGCTTTGTTAAGTTCATCCTATAATTATGGGGGGGATGGAGGGCGTTATCCGGGACTCGTTCCAGCGAGCACACTAGCCTCCTCTACGCCCTGGTCGGCTCCGCCAGAGCCATGGCGCGAACCTCAATCTCGTTTTGGACCCAATCCCAGCACCCGAGCGATGTGTCGTTATTGCGCACTTCGCTCACCCAGTCGCTCCGCGGGTACTCCGGATGCTCGCCCCAAACGCCGTCTTTTGCCATGAGCGCTTTAACGATTTAGCCAAGATGGCGGCAGTTAGCTTTTCCCACGGCACCGCGGGAACCCGGTGCGCCCATCTGGGCGCTGCACCCGACTTAACCATTCGTGCCCAGATCCGTACGACCTGGTCCTCGCCGAGGGATCGTCCCCTGCCTGCCTCGATCTCACCGTGATAAGGCCGGAGCGGGCAATCGTCGAAGTCGCTTCGCTTCACGGGGAACGCCTCGATGATTCGAGTGCAGCATAGGCCGCGGAGTTCTGCTCTGCGAGCCACTCCCTCATATCCACCTCGAACTTGGCCCGGTCCTGTGCGTAGAGATAGTCGCCGTAGTTTCGTGTAGCTTGGTGAAACCGGAAGTTTCGCCATTTTGATTCCCCCGTGTCCTGGGCGTTGAGGTGCTCGCGAAACCGCTTCACATCGCCTCTTCGGACCAGCGTGCATTTGGTGGCGGGAATCGTCCCGGTCCTTAGTGCAGGGACGTGGACATCTCCATGTAGCGGGAGCCCTTCGGCGCAACACCCGCATCGGGCACCATTGGGCGTAGAGGAGGACTGCGTCATTTCTCGTCCTCAGGCTGAGAAACCAGCTCCCATCCGGTGCCGCCCTTGTGCATGCGCCTGACGGAAATAGGTCGATTCATTCTGCACGTAAATCCCGTGAGTTTCACGTGGTCACGGCTCAGGGCCTTCCCTTCAGCCACAGAGACGACCTTGATTGTTCGGCCACTTTCTCGCTTATCGAGATCCCGCCAAATCTGACCGGCGCGTACCTCAACGCCGTCCTTGGTGATATTCGGATTCATCCCTCACCCTCCTCGATGTACGGCCCCACCGCATCCATAAGCGCCGCGTAGCGAGTGGCGAAACCTGTATGGTGCGCGGCAGCATTGCTTTCCTCGTCCCTGTCGGACCACGCCCATGTCCCGGCATGCTTATCGAACATGAACACCTTCTTGATGTCCGCTGCGACCTGCTCCGCCCGCTCAAGGAATGCTGACTTAATGTTGGCCATGGACCAAGATGGTGGCCGGACTATGCGGCCAAGCGCGGGTACATGTCGCAAAGCACCGCCCACGTCTCGGGGAGCCTGTTGGCCAAACGCTCCGCGCAAGCCTCAACCTTAACCTCGTCATGAAAGTGCTCGTCGATACCGGCAATGAGAAGTTGGACGTGGATCGCTTCGTGCAGCACCGTTTTCAGTCGTTCCACCGGAGACTGATCCTTATCGACCAGCAGTAGGTAGATCCGCTCTGGTGTGTTCGGGGAAGGGTTCTTCGAGGTTGCGTACATGCCCGATACGAGCAGCGGGCGAACGACAACGTCCTCGACGTAATGCTGCATGAAGGGCCTGAGGCGTGCCGGATCGAGACTCTCAATCTTGGCAAGGACCCGGTCCGCCATGAGCGACGAAATGCAGTCGCGTGTCATGCCGACGTGCCCCTGCGGGCCTGCTCTTCCTCAAGCGCCCGTAACTCGTCCGCAATGGCCTTCGAAATTCTTGAATTTAGGACCGATTGTTGCGCAGGAAGCAGCTTTGAGAATAGTTCCCGCGCCTCGTTGGCGTGCAGTCCCCACGCTCCAGCGAGCGCGATGAACACACGGACATGCGGAGAGGACTCCTTCATCATCCGCAATACGTCCTGATATGAGAGGGTTGTGTTGCCCAATATGGCGTGGTTCACCTCGCCAAGCACCCATTCGGGGTTGCCGGTGAACAGGGTGACGAATTCCTGCGCCCGTTCTGGTAGGTGTTTTCTCATGGGAGTTCGAGGAGTACAGTGACTTTGCCGCTCTCCCGTTCGTACGAGAGCATTCGCAGAACGTCGCGACCTTCGCCTGGGCTTTCGACCCTGTCGGCGCCATAGATGAAGTTCGGGTCGTCAGTTGTGCGCTGCCTCGACAGCATCCGCGAGTGGGCCAAACAGGGAGGAGATCCGGTCGCGGGCTCCCTGCTCAAGGTGTCCCCCCAAGGAAAAGGATGTCGCCGCGCAGCGCATGGGCCGCGCGCCCCTTGTCCTGCGTGCATTCCCTGGACATCCTTTCGCCGAGCAGCTCGTCGAAAAGTGCTTGGGCCATCGTTTGGTCCGTGCATTGAACGAGGCGTTCCAAAACCGCTGCGTTTGTTCTAATCATGGTGTTCAACTGGTTGCGAGGTCCCGGCGCAAAGCGTCGGCCCTCTTGTGTATCTCGGACTTCTCGTCCTCAGGGATAAGCCGGTAGCATTGTTCGCAATGCCATCGTCCGGCTTTGTCCGGGCCGTAGCTGGCGCGGTTGTCCGCTCGGCCACACACGAAACAAGGGTCGAGCGTGGTCTCGAATGCCGTACTGGAAAAGAGCCCGCACTTACGGCAAATCCCGGACCCAGTTCGGTATTTGCGCCGCTCGAACTCGTGGTTCGTGCATGCGAGAATTGCTTGATACTGGCGCCAAGCGTCATCCTCAGCTGCGTCGATTGAGGCGCCTTCACCCCGAATGAATGTCGCCGGCGTCTTCGGAAAGGCTTCGAAGAAAGCCGTCCGATAGTGGGGCGTCGCGACGGCCGCTCCAAGGGCACCCACTACGGCATCGGCCGCCTTCGCTGAGTCCGACAGGGCCTCGCTCATGCTCCCCGTTTCAAGGACAAGCCCGTCGTCGCCACCTTGTATCCCGCAATCGTCCGGCCACGGATACCTCGCTTCCTTGCGCGGCATTCCGATCAGTCGGTCTAGGATACCTGTGTTGTAAACTCGCATGGAATCAGTTGCCGCTCTCGGGTTCGGCGAAATCAGCCTCCGGAGGGCGCATCGTGGGGAGCCGGAACCACATTACTCCCAGGATCGCGCACGCTATGTCGCCGAGAATCCCCTCGCCTCGGTGGTATGCCACCACAGAGCACACGACCAGGAGCACGCCAATGAGGCGGCAAAAGAAGCAGATGATGGAGTGGAAGATCATTGTGTTGGTAAGATGGGAGTATCTACGAAACGCCGGTTCCTGTAGGCGATCCCTCCTTGGCATCTGGCAAGGGAGTGCATCCGCACACCCGGCAACGCTTCCGCGAAGCGGGGTTGAGTTTGATGGCTTTCAAGCTTCCGTCGCGATTACGCCTGACGCAGGCGCAGGGCCAATAGTTTTCGAGATTCGGTTTTAGTTCGGATTGCATGGATCGTGTGATGCTCTCCTACAATTATGGGGTGCATTGGAGCGAAGGATGCTCAGGCCACCAAGGGCATCTGAACGTCCCGTCCCGTGGGTAAATGCTTCCCGACCCGGCGGCCCAGCTTAGCCTTGTGGCGCGCGAGGTAGACCTCCGGCTTGCGCTCCCGCTCCAGCTTCCCGCTGCTGAAATCCGAAGCGAAAACCTGGTTGATTCGATCCTTTGGGAACCTCCCCTGCCCTATCAGCCAGAGCTGCCGGTGTTTCCGCAGGGTGGTCCAATAGGACCGCCCGCGCGCCTCCACCTCAAAAACGAAACCGGCCAGATACTCAGGGGACGTGGGACCGCCCCAGGTAGCCCAATACCGGAGGAGTCCGCGCCGAGTGGATTCGGGAAGCGACGCCAACCGCCGGCGGGCGGCTCGCCAGGTCTTCGCCCAATGAGCCCTCCATTCGCTCGCAGCGAGTGGGGCGGCGGCCTGGGTTCTCGCAAGATCAGCGTCCAGCGACGAAACCTTGGCCACGAGATCGGGGAGAAGGGCAACCTCCTCGCGCTCCCTTGCGAGTCGGCGTTTAGCGGCAGCTATGCGCTGGGGCGTCAGAGGGATCGAGTGATCCTTGGGCCATGGGCATCGTGAGAACCTCATCTTACCCCAAGATGGGCCGCAAACTCCCGCCCCACCCCGACCACCAGCAAGCTAGCCCTTGGGCTCCCCCCCGGGGGCCTGGATCGAAAGTTGCCTCAGGCTTTCCACGCCAAGGGCCATCGCCGCATGCGTGACCGCAGCGTCCAGCTCAGCCTTGCCCGCCGAAGTGGTCTTGGCGACAGCCCTTTGGTACTGATCGAGGACGAACGGCATGTTGTCATCTATCTGCTGCCGTATCTTCGCCATGATGCAGGTGAGCCGGTTCCGCTTCGCCTGCGAAAGCCCGCTCTCTTCGAGGATCGCTTTAGCTTCAGCCTCAAGCTTTGCTGCCATGTCCGAGAGGCCCTTTGTGTCTGCCTCGATGTCCTTCAGGATCAGGTCGTGAACGGTCTCGCCGTCCGTGAAGTCGGGCACGTGGCCATCCTTGCCAAACCGGATGGTGCAAGGGACGCCAGAGCCGACATTCATGGTCGTCAGCAATTCGGCGAACTGCGCAGCGGTCATGTCGCAACGGGCGACAAGGCGGCCCTCCGAATAGGTCTTCCTGTGCAAATGATAATTTTCCGTCGCTTCCTTGATCTCCAGCTGGATGAAGCTGTGCGAATTGAGTTCGCTGCCGAAGAGGCGGCTACCCCCTTGGATGCGGGTGAACTGAACGAGCCCGAACGCGGGGTGCTCTTTCCTCGTTTCCTTGTCTCCGCCTGGAGCGTCGTGGATCGAGACCTTGGGTGCCGTGGGTTTCATGTTCATGGTTCGTTAGAGGTAGGGCGATTATGCATTCACTACTCAGGCAGCAACAGCCAACTCGCCGTTCTTGCCAACGGTGCCCGCGAGCGAGATGGAGACACTCAGACACTCCGAATCGAACTCGAAGTTGCCCTCGGCCTTAAGGGTCGCGCGCGCGGTATCCGACAGGTAGCCCGACAGTTCGCCAAGGGTGCTCAGCGTAAAGGTCACGTCGCCATCCTTGCTGTACCGTCCGCTATACAGCTTGGTGCCCTCCGGGATGGTCTTGAATTCCTCGACAGTAAGGCCAAGGACATTGGCCGCAGTAACGACCGCGGCAGCCCTCGCCTTGGTAGGCGCAAGATACGACATGGTGACGGAATTGCCGCCCTCGTCGGAGAGGAGAACACGGATGCGAATTGCGGAATTCATGCTACAGCAAGATGGCAAGACCGAGGTTCAGGCTGGAGCAGCGGAAGACTTAACCCCGGCGGGCTTGGCGGCATGCTTTGCCCTGCACTTGTCCTTGTTTGCCTCGACCCGCCGGATCTCGGCCAGAACAGACGCATCGAGATCGAGGTATAGCGCGTCGGCAAGGGCGTAGAGGGTGACACCCGCTCCGCCCACCTCCTGGGCGATGTCCGGCCCAACCGGGCGTCCAAGTTCGTAGTTAACGACGCTTTGGATCTCGGAGTTCGTGAGTCCTGCGGCGCGAACCAGCTCCACGGCTTCCTCAAGGAATCGCTTCATGCGTTCGTTGGTGCTGGCCATGTTCGCGGCGCCGAAAACCTCGGCTCCGATTCTGACAATAGTCCGTTGGGTGGTTTCCATGTTGAAAGAGATCAGAACGGCTTCTTGGGGTCCCACGGTGAGGGCAGACGCCCAAACACCTCGCACTCTGGTGCCGTGATTTTGTTCACTCCGCGTCCGCGGATTTGCACATCGAAAAAGCGCTGCCCGGATCTGCTCGCCGCCTCCTGGGCCTTGTTGCGACCCAACAGGATGAAGGCGCGACCGTTGAACCGGTAGTGCTCGGGGTCCGCAGCCTGGAAGTAAGGGAGGATCGCTTGCTTCGGCTTCTCGATCTTGAGACTCCACTCCGGCACGAACCACGTCGCACCGCGATCCTTTGCCTCCCTGAAGGTGCGCCCTATGGCGCGCTCCGAGACGTTCTCCCGCTCCATCGGCCCGGAAAGACACGTGAGCCAGTACCCCTTTCGAGGGTCGTAGCGGTCGCAAAAGTACACCTCAGTCTTCTTGCTCTCCACGCACGGCCCAGCGAAGAGATGCCCGACGACAAGGTGTTTTGGGTGGGTCTCCGGGGTGGCGATTCGGGCATGCATGGGACAAGATGGGCGCCTCTAGGTGGTAAACGGGCTAAGTTCCCCGTTGGCCGCCCGAAGCACCTCCTCCGCAACTCGACCCGTAATCCAATTGAAGTCGGCGTTCTGTTTTCGAGCTTCGCGAATGACCTCCAGTGCCTCCTTCGGCGTGATCGGTTGCTTGTCGTGCAGGGGACCCGCCTTGATCTGCGCCGCCAAGGAAAGCGCATCGCTCAGGGTGTGCTCGTAGTACGGGTGCCGCACCTCGACTTGAGAGGCTGGCGATAGCCGGTAGATGGCATACGAATAATCCCCCGCCACCCTCCCTGTCGGACCCGACCAGCGCCTGAACTTCCCCGGCTGCCCGGGGTATTCCACGTAAAGAGGCTCCAGATTCGAGTGCCTGGGTACCGGTATGAATTCGTCCGCCGTTAGGCGGGTAAGCTGTTTCGCTGACGGAGAGTCGTTGTCCATAGGATTAGATGGCAGGTTTCAGCAGCCCTACCAGTGTAACTCACCTTCCCCGTCGATCCGGAAGGTGGTGTACTTCTGCTCGTGAGCCTTAGCGTCAGGGCACCCATAGCAGCGGTAGCTTGCTCCACCGCCATTGGTTTTCTTGCAGGGCCTGCAAGGCTTGGAGCACCGAGGACAGTCCAGTACCGCATGTCCGAATCGCCCCTTCAGTGCCGCGGGCTCCTTCTCCGCGTCCACCCTGTCGATCACCATCCGGGGGTCGATGCGAGGGTCCCACTCGGTGACGTTATCTTCGAGGTGTTTCAGGACCGCAGCGCCAACACCCTTGCGGTGGTTGACGGTTACGGTGACATCGCCTTCCCAGACAGTCTTGTCGCCGTCGCTGGCGAGGACACGAACACGTGCCTTTAGTTTGAGCATGACACTAGATGGGATGCCGGTCAGCGCTGTGGCCCGATTGCGGCATCCATAGTCTTCGGTGTGGGTAACGCTCTAAGTTTCGCCTCACGCTCAAATCCCCTTCCGAGGTCCCAACCCGCCGCGTCCGCTGCAAGGCGTACGGCGTGGATCTCCTCGTCGCTTGGTCTGCCGTCGAAAACGTCTACGATGTCGCCATCCCATCCAGCTTCGGCGAGGCCCTTGATTACCTCGGCCACCCTGCTTGCAGGGAACCGAATATACGCATCGGAAAATTGCTCGCCCTGGTCGCTTGTCCCTGAAAGGTCGCAAGTTAGTCCGACGGATTCAGCCCAGTGATGAACCTCCACATGCTTCGGGTGGTTGATTTCCGTTCCGTCCCATTCGTCCGCATGAACCTTTGAGCTGCCGCAAACCAACTCGACGGAGAACAGTGAGGAGGGTGTCTCGGGACCTGAAGGGGCCATTGAGGGGTTGCCGGTCTGCGCAACTGGGGAAACGACCTCCTGTGTAACCACCCACTTCCGGGCAAGCTCAAGACACTTCTTGCAGTCGATCTTGGGAGGGTAAGGCTTGTTGCTTCCGTCAATCGCGACGGCATCCCGCCCAGCCCACCGCTTCCCATTGGAGCCTCCGTGCGATGTGCAGAGGAAATCGCCTTTGCGCCGGTTCAGCCTACCAAGCGCCACGTCCTCATGGAGGAGCACATGGTTGACCGTATTCGCCCTCCGTCCGTCGCCAGCGGAGTCCGATGCCAGTCCGGAGAGCACATCCTTTTGCCCAACGCCCCAGGCGAAGGGCAGCATGAGGGTCGCGTTAAACGTTTCCGCCTCTTCTCTGAGTGCATTCAGGCTTGCGAGGTAAATCCGATTCTCCTCGGCACGAGCCTCCGCCCGATGCCTTGCCTCCCTTTCGATCTCCTCCTTCGTTGCACAGACAAGGTTCCGGTCCAACCAAACCGTAACCTCCACGCCATCCGTCGGGCACTCCGCGTCTTCGAAAGGAAGATGAACCTTCTCGACGACTACACCCCTGTTCGCCGCCACTGCATCAAATCGGCCTCCGCGGAAAAGGTTGAACCACATTGGGTCCAAGGAATCGGGCGACTTGAGTTTGTACGTTTTCGTAGGAGATGGGCCTTCGCTTGGAATGCAAGATGGGGCTAAGCGGCAGCGCTGTTTCCTTCCATGGCCATGGCACTCAGTTCTTCGGCCTTCTTACCGGCCTCGGTCGCCTTGGCCACAAATACCGCGGTCCGAGACTGCAACTCGGCAGCCCTTCGAGCTAACTCCTCGGCATGGGATAGCATTTTGTCAGTCAATGCCTTTAGCCGAGCGTGACGTTCCGCAGATCCCTTTTCGCCACGCGCGAGGAGAGCGTTCCACTCCTCGTTCAGTGCCTCGACTTCCTTTGAAAGCGCCGAGAGTGCGACCGTCCGGGCATTCACATCCACCTCACGGGCCTCAACGTCGGCCTTCCGTGCCAAGACATCTTTGTTTCGGGCAAGGAGGTCTTCAGTCCTCGCCTGTAAATCCGCTAGGAATGCTTCAAACTCAGCCGCTATCGCAGCTCCTTGGATTGCCTGACTCGACTTGGCGTCTGTTGGAGGGGGTTGATCTGGTGGCATGGTCAAGAGATAGCTGCGGGGTCGCGCGAAACTGTGGATGCCTTAGGCTTAACCATGGGGCGTCGGTAACTGCCCCATCTCTTTCGGGGAGGGCAAAGGCGGGATAACCGTCTTTGGGGTCGGCGCCGGAGATGCCCCAGTTGCGATCTTCAAGCACTCTTCGGTCAGATAGTCGCCGAGCAGCACCGATTTGAAGTCGATGGCGTGTGTTGCGCAAAGGGTGTCCAATTCGAGCAACAGCCTGTTGGCCTCGGCATCTTGTTCAGCCGTTAAGCCGTCAATGCTGGGAAACGCGATTCCGCGAGTAACCATTCCAGGGAGACTTAGTCGAAATGTGGCGGCCATGCATTCGACTGGCAGCCCCCAATCGGCGGATTCGAGCGTTTGGACCGGAGCACCACTTTCGTCCGCGGACGTTTTCCACAAAAGACGGCCCTCGGCCTCAACCGAGACATTGAGCGACGCCTCGCCGGTCGTGCTTCGCCTCGTAAACGTGATAGGCCGGTCAGGCACGACCTCAATCGAGGGATTGTGGTCGTCGGGTGGATCGTCGGGATATGCCGAACCGCTTGGGGAGTCGCTGTGTTGGAGCATATCGTCGGGTGGAGTGCTACTGTGAAGGTCCCTGTTCCAGACCCTTCGTCTTTGGAGTTGGCAGGGGTGGGAGCGCTGGAGCATTCCGATCTGGCAGCCATCCCTGCACCTCGGTGAGACGTTCCTGGGCCTTCTTGCGCTCTTCTGGGAGCTTAGCAGAACCCTTGAGCCGCGGTTCAACGAGAGCTGCTACCAGCTCGCCAACCACGGGGATCGTTCGGGCGAGTCCGCCAGCGCCGGCAGCGACAGCTTCGCAGTCCTTGTCGTAGAGCGCATCAACCCGGTCCTGAGCCTGCCCCTCCGCAACGAACTGGACGCCGCGTACGGTGGCGTGTTGCAGGGCCATGGCGCGATCAGTCTTGGCCTCGATGCGGGTAAGTGCATCCATGACATCCGAGGTCGAGAGAACGGGTTCAAGGGAGGCTTGGATGACTTTGACCTCTGCCGCGCCTGGGTTTACCGACGGGTCAGGCCCAACATAGGCTGCTTTCCCGAATGCATCCGCATCGCGGGCGGCCTGTACAATGCGACCCCTCTTGGGGCGCTGTGAAATCTCCTCTTTGGCCCACTTCGCGATCTTCTCAAAGGCAATCGGGTACTCTGACTTTGCCCGGCGCTCGCATCCCTCCGGGTCCTTCTCGAACTCGGCCAGTCCGATCTGGTGAGTGTCGATGATGACCGCCAGGTTCCCAAATCGTCCAGGCGCAGGCTGCTGGCACCGCTCGCCTGCCTCGTCGGTGGACATCTCGAAGCTTCCAACCTTCTCGGCAAACCACCTCGCGCTGGAGAACACGAGCGCGACGCCTTCGAATGGGGCGTTGCCGTAGAACTTGTCCGAGGTGAGCGGGCCAGGGCGGTCATTATGCGTCACGCCGTCCATGATCCCCGAGAGCCCCAGCATGCGCTCTTCCACGGGGCAACTGCCGCTAAGGCAGGTCGCAATCGTCCCTTTGAGAGCCTCCAGATCACCGATGCTCATTGTGCGGGGAAGGTCCTGGGATGGGTCGGGATTCATTGTAGGATGGGGCTTTCAGCCAGTATCAAAGAACCTCGATTTCGAGTCGTCCAGCGAGAACAAAACCTCGCATCACGATGTCGGCCAGCCTGCGCTTCGCCTCCTCGTTCAACGGGGTGTTCGTCCTGATTTTGACCAGCGTGTCGCGTCCGTCTAGGGCGACAACGGAGCGGGTTGGAACTTGCGTCGGTTTGGTTGCTGCGGGGGTGGATGGAGATGACATGGAAATGGGGCGGTGAAGGTCATGCCGCGGCGCTCTCAATGACCTTCTTCACAGAGGATGGGTCGTCGTCGATCCAGACGTGGACCACGTGCCCGGCGGCCAAAGCTGCGTCGGCCTTCAATTCCTCTCCCGCGCAAACGACAGGGATATTGGGCACCCGCTCGACCTTCGCGGTTCCGGGAGGGACCGCTCGCTGGGTCACACAGACAAACTTGTGCCCCATCGACGCGCCAAGAGCTATCACAGCGTCCCAGAAATCCGGGTCGCGGGTGTAGGTTAGGTCGTAGTCTAGGCCAAGGAGCATGCTCGTCCTTAGAAATTTCGCATGGGGCGGGACTCCACCAACGACAAGCCCCTGCCCTTAAATTTACGGAGTTGGTTGCAAATCGCCTCGCACTTCCGCGACAACCGGGAGTGCTCGGAAATATACCACTCCACCCGTGCCTCATGGCGCTCGATCAGTTCCTTCTTCTCATCTTCCCATCCATCCGGCCGCGCGAGCAGGCCCGTCCTCCGGGCTTCTTCACTCTGCCTGTAGAAATTGATCGCCTTCACCATAAGCGGCCATGAGACCGATTGCCGGTACAGGAACCACGCAAGGATCGAGCAGATCGCCACGAGAGCGAGCCCAGCGGCAAACAATGCGAGCCACTTGAGCGCAAGGACCAGTAAAGCGGGGACGTAGAGCGAAAGATTCATGGAATTAAGTGGTTTCCACAAGATGGGGGAGCGGAGCGTCCAAGACCTCCGCCGGCGCGAAAAGCTCTGGGGAAATCCACGAGAGCAATTCAAGTTCCCGCTTAGCTCGGCCCTGGCAGACAATCACATCATGCACGGCGTTCTGGATATGGATCAGGGCCTGCCGGAGTACCGAGTACGGGGTATTGGCAGGCATCTGCGTGGCGTAGGAACTGTCCGGAACCTCCACCCACTCGCCATCGACGAATCGGAACCCCTCGAACCGCAGCAAGTTCACGTCATCGGCCTTTTCCTTGTCGAAATCTCCAGAGAGCCCCTCTCCCAGGTTGACCCAAGTGAAACGTACGTCGCCGCGCCACATGGACGGCAACCCCTCAACCAGCGTGAAAACGTCGTGGATCTGGCAATGGAGGACTGGCCGGGATGGTTCCATGGGGCAAGATGGCGCCTTCGGTCAATGTTGGAGTACGCGGTCTGCTGCCCTTGAGGGTGTGGGAAGCACCCGCAACGCCCCCGGGCGGTGTTCGCTCAAATGTTCCTGCGGCTGGATCTGCCCCTTGGCTTCGAGTCCCTTGAGGTGCTCGTGCAAGTCGGCAACGGTCTCGTTTCCAAAGTAGCCGTAACTGGTGATTTGCCAGACAAGGTTGGCCGCGCGGGAGGCTGTCTCGTCGAGAGCCGTCTGGAGCGTCTCGATCTTGTCCTCAGACCGGCATGAGTAGTTGTAGACCCTGCGCTCCGCCGTAATTGGGATATTCAGCCCATCTATCTCGGGCTCATGGACGGAACGAAGAACCGGACCCAGGCGATGCTCGAACGCCTGTGCTGTGTGCCTTTGCATGCCGTATTTGATGATTCGGGAGAGCTTCTCCGCGGCCTCTCCGCTTACCTGGGGGCCTAGGATCTCGGCGACGGCTGCTATGACTTCTCCGACCAACTGCGCTTCGGACTTGCCCGCATCCGGCGTCTGATTCAAGGCAGCCGTGGGTGCTTGAATCTCAAGGATCTGGTCCACCGCATTACCGGCGGTCCGCCGCACCCACTTCGAATAAGTCACAAGGTCGTCTCCAATGCCGTCCTGAACGTCAGTCCACGAGGTCTCTGAGAGCGTCTTAAGGACATCCGTAGCGATGGTCTCCGGGGTCTGCGGCGTGGGGGCGTGGGAGTTCATAAAGGGCGATGCACCAAGGCTAGCTTGCGATCTGGTGGGCTACCTGCGGCGTCGGGGTGTTGAGCTTCAAAAAGGCTCCGCCCATGTGGCGTCCCTGCTCTTTTTCCAACTCGGCCACAGCTGTCGCGATTCCACGATGCCGCTTCACCTCCGTCGGTGTCAGTTCGCGGGTCACAACGTCGAAAGGGACGGTCAGCCCTTGGTATTGGCGGCAATTTCTGGGATTTAGATCGAGCCCAATCACAGGCTTGCCGTGAACGAGCGCCACGATGGGCAGCAGGCTGGCGTCACCGGTCATCTGTTCCAGCGGGTCCTCTTTCTGCGCCGTCAGAGCCTTGGTTCCGGCGTCGCAAGCCCACTCGGCCACGTCCTTCATGGAGGGCTCCTTGTTCCCGAGGTCGATCTGGGAGAAGATCGCTTCGCCCTGGGGTGTGAGTCCAACGAGATCCGCCATGGCCATCCCCGGGATGGAGGCGGCGTGCATCAGACGGTCGAGGAGAGGGCACCCACCGTGGGGGCCTGCAAGGGGGTAAGAACAAAGCCTCGGGTAGAGCGGGTCCTCGTTCTGGATGCGCGGGATGTCGAGGATGTGGGTCTTGATCGGGCAAACCTTGTAGACCATCCCGTTTTCGGCTGTGTAAACCTTGTTTTCAGACCCCTTGCCGCGCTCAACCCATCGGGCGCCCTGTCCCTGCAATTGCAGGAGGTCCTCTTGGAGCTTCAGCGCCTGGTCTCGAATGTGTCCTCCGGGCATCGAAAGGCGGACGCCACTCATGCCTGCGAGGCCGGTGAGGAGCTTCTGCATATACTCTTCGCCAACGACCCCCTCGTCGTACTTGTCGAGAGCCTTTCCGAGCGCGATAGCTCCCTCGTCCTGAGAAACGGTCAGCGCCGCCTTCTGCATCGGCAGTACAACGGGGACCAGCTTCTGGAAAGCTGCCACATGCCGTTTCAGGGTGGGATTGCCTTCCAGGTCTTCGAGTGGGCTGGTCAACGCCTCAATGATCCCCTCGTTTATGCCGCGTAGTTTCCGGTCGGAATCGGTCTTCTCGTCGGGAAAGAGGCACGTGCGAACCCCTCTGACGGCTTCTCGCGCCGTGTTGAGCTTCGCCCATAGCTTCGCCTGAGAACTATCCTCGTCCTGCGGGCCTCCTCTCGAAATTGCATCATCGAGGGAAAGGGGGGAGGGTCCGCCAAAATAGAGGTCGTTGGCCGTCATCCCCCAAAGTATGGGGGGTGGAGATCGAGCGACCCTTCAGGGGCACCCCAATTTCCGGGGCGCTATCGCGGTTCGAACCTTACTTGGTCGCCTTGGGGGCAGCCTTGGTCGCCCGCGGGGCTGCGGCGGCCTTCGCAGCGGCAGGGACATCTCCTACGACGCCGGCCATGACCATGATGTCGTGATGGATCAAGTTCTCCAGCTCCTGCTTCTCCCGTGCCGAGCGCTGTGCCTCTGGCTTGGCTAGAAGCTCATTCATTCGAGCCGTGTGGCGATCTCTCGTAGGAGCACCGTCCGCGTAGGCTTTCGCGAACGCCGGGGCCATCTTGGCAAGGCGCTCCTTATCGGCCGCCGCGCGCTGTACGGGCGTCATCTGCTGCGAGTGGTCGATAGTGTGCGAGTCCGGCATCGGTAACAGTATAGTCGGCGAAAATGCCTGCATTTCAAAGGGGAATTGTGCGTAAACCAGCGATCTCCTCATTTTCCCGATAGCGCTCACCCATGCAATTCCAGTGCCGCACTCCCCATAATTGAAGGGATGAAGGACCCTGGATTGAACCCTGCTGCCGAGCGCAACAAGCGTCTGCGCCCGACCCGTTACGACCTGCTGCGCGAATGGGTAGTGTCGAATCCCCTAGAGACGCTCGCGGTCATTTTCTTCTTCTACTACGCCGTGGATTGGTCTTCGCAGCTGTTCACTTGGCTTTTCGTGAAGATCGGAGGATAGCCCACCTCGCTAGCTAGGCACTGGCAAAACTGGCCAGGGCCGCGAACCAGGGGAAGGTGTGGGGAAGAAGAACCCAAGCTACGGCTCCGGTCGCCAGCATTGGACCAAACGGTATCTCCTTCGGCACCCTTATCCTGAGCGCCATGCAGGCCGCGATTAGCAGGGAACCCGCGCAACAGCCCAGAAAGATGGCCGCAATCGAGCCAGAGACCCCGGTCCATGCCCCGATGGCCCCCATGAGCTTGATGTCTCCCTGCCCCATCACCTCCCGGCCCAGAACCATCTCGCCCAGGAACATCAACCATGCGATTATGGTGGTGCCGCCTGCCAATCCTACGATTCCGAGGTAGAAAGCGTGCCATGTCCACCACCCCCCGGGGGGCCTCCCCACAAGGTGGATGCCCGGGATCAGCCCACTGACGATCAGGCCCGCCACGGCCAGTCCGATGGTGAACCGGTCAGGAAGGACCGTGTGGTCGAGGTCGATCACGGAACCGGCCAAAAGGCATGCAGCAAAGGCGCTGTAGGCGGCGGAGATGGGGAATGGCAGCCTCAACCAGCACAGGATGAACAAAACCGCTGTAAGGGCCTCTATCGCCGGGTAGCGCTTGGATATGGGGGCGTGACAGCACCGGGCCTTCCCTCGGAGAAGGAACCAGCTCAAAACAGGGATATTGTCCCATGGTTTGATCCGTTCGCCGCATTGGCAGCTAGATCCCGGTCGTAGCAGGGACCTGCCGGCGGGGATGCGGTAGATGCAGACGTTCAAGAAACTCCCGATGCAGAGCCCGAATAGTGCGAAGCAGGCGATCTGATACCAGTAGGGGAATTCGGAAAACGAAGGGTAGGTGGCAAATTGGCTCACCCTCTAATTGTGGGGGGCGACGCGCCGAAAAACGCGGTTTAGCTTGCGCCAAAGTCGGTAAGATAGGCGAGCCTGTCGCTTTTCGACGCCGATACCCGCACAAAGCCGCTCCCCGGGCAGGCGCCTGCGGTCACAAGGATGAACCCGTCGCCCAGGGGGCCGAATTCCCAAAGCACCCCTCGCCTACCCCGCTCGTCATACAGATCGCTGGTGGAAAGGCCCGTTCGCCGTGCCAACCAGTCCAGCGAGTAGGCACGGTCGAACCCGAATTCGTAGCACAGGAAAAGCAATTCACGCGCGAGATGCTTCTGGATCGGCGAGAGCGTTGAGGTCGGGCACATAGTCCGTCGCTTAGATCCCCTTGAAGTCACTCCACCTCTCCAGCTGCTCCCGCATGTCCATGAACACGCCGACATGTGTCCCCTCTTTCGAAATCGTCAGGGCACCGTTCCCGCGCGGGCCGTATTTGAACAAGATACCGCTCTCCGTATTCTTGTCGTAGAGGGCCGCAGTCGTGAGGCCGAACTTGGCAGCGATGGGCTCTAGCGGGTGCATGGATTCAAACCCGCGTGTATAGCTCAAGGAAAGCAGTTCTCGGGCGACCTCTTTTTGGGCTTGGGTCATGGGGTAAGCTGGGAGCGAGTCGGGCTATGCCGCCGTGTCTGCCGGCACCTGTGCAATTGGCTTCTCCACCCTCAGGGCTCGAAGTTCATCGAGAAGGAACTGGGGCAGCTTTGCCCTGATGTTGCGGGCCGCCAGCGCACGCTCCACGGGCTCCCCTTTCATTACGGCCGTCACGAGCGAAATAGCGTCGCAAACACGCCCGACCGTCTTCCGCTCTCCATCAGCGATCCGGATCTTCTTCTGAAACTCCCGGAGGCGCGCGTGCCTGGTCACGTGGTCACGGGCGACCGCTAGTGACAGGACGACATTGAGTTGCTGCTCGTGAGAAACGGTGCGAATCTCGCTGGGTATAGAACGCCGTACCGTCGTCCCCTCCTTGCTGAAGAGGATAACGCCCCACCCCTTGGGCCATTTCTCCTGCGGGATCATCCCTTCCGGCATGGCGACAAAGCACAAATTTGTTGGCCAGTCCGTTGCGGTCCACTTACGGTCGCCACGGAAGTCGCTGACACTTGTCTTCACCTCAACGGTCGCCGTGAGCGGGCTCGGAATAGCCTCCATCGCAGCCCTCCATTCCGCATACCTGGGCTGATCGCTTATGTCCCTCCAACGAGGCGGACGGGAGATCAGTTTCATGTCGATCAACTCCGTCTGCGTAGGGCAGCACACGCCAACCACGTCGGCTAACCAGCCTCGGGCGACGCCTACCTCGGTCTCCACCGGCTTGAATCCACGGGTGTCCAGCCAAAGCGCCACGTTTCTCGTGATATTCTGGGTCAGTTCCGTCTTATTGCGGTCGCTCATGTCAGAGGGTCGGCGTGGCCTCAAGATGGGCCGCAATTGTGGGCGTCGAGAGGGGCCGGAGCACGGGAGGAGGCCCCCCGGGGGGTACCTCGGCGCCCTCCGGCTCCAAGGCGGTCGCCGGCGCGGGTTGGATCTCGGGCTCCAGAACCTTCAACACTTTCAGCCTGGAAAGCATCGTCGTCTTCGCCTCGCGGTAAACCTCGTGCTTCTTGACCGTGGCCTTCACGAGATACTCCTTGCCGATGGGCTCGTCCGTGCCGAGGTCCCCAGGGAAAGGGTAGGAATTGCTCAGCAAGCTAAACAGGTTTCCTGATGGGTCCTCCAGTCGGTATGCGACCCCAGGGAATTGGCCGTCATAGTGATGGGCCGAGGTGAGCCTCAGGCGGAAGTCTTCGCGAGCGCCTGGAGTCCCGACAAACTGGCTGGAGGCAGCTTTGGCCTTCATAGCAGCCGTGCGCTCAGCGTTTACCTGCGCCCTGACCCCGGATACGGCAAACCCGAGCCGCTTTTCCGAGATGAACCCGGCCGAGAAGATCGCCTGCAACTCAGCCAGGTACTTGTCCTTCTCCGGGTCCGGTGTCTGCCTGGCTAACCAGTCGATGAGCTTGGTCGCCTCTGTACGATCCGCCTCCGTCACGGTGTACTTAGGCTTCAAAAGGGCTTCCTTTTCCGCCTTAAGGCGGACGACGGCAGCACGCTCATCCTCGATATGACGCGTCATGGTCCGTCCGAGCGATGACTCCGGGTCGATCACGCCCAAGTTGAAGGTCTCCACAGTATATGTGTGTGACTCGACCTCCTTGTCGATCTCGGCCAGTCGAGCCACCCGAACGTGTCCGTTCAGGAGCGTGTCTTTCACGTGGACAGCCGTGGCGTCCGGATTCGGCCCGGAGGTATCATAGCCGTACCGGTCCGTCGTTCCTTTTATCGTGCTGGGCTGCCAACCGCGCTCCCGGACGCAGGCTACCGCATTGGCCATGAACTCCTCGGCATCCCACGCTGTTAGCTTTCGACCGCCCTTGCCTCCCCCACCAAAGTACCCTTCCTCCCCAGGCTCGAAATCGCTGAGGATGGTCCCGACGAATTCCTTGAATTCGAGTTCGCTGACCGCTCGCTCCAAGTTGTTTCCCAGATAAGCGGCCGCGCACTCCTTGCCAACCTGCTTTGTCGCGCCGGTTTTCTTCTCCACGACGACCACGGTCTTGGTGCGGGTTCTTCGGGCCTTGCAATGGTCGCACGCCAGGCACGCGTGTCTCCACGCCTCGGCCTGCGGAAGGTCTTTTGGCGCGGTGAATATGTCGTTGGTGATCTCCCCCTTGGTGGCGTCGCCGTCCACTCGCTGTAGTGTGGCGAGCAAACCCCAGTCGCCGTGAGCTTCTGCGCTGCCACCGGGGAGGGAGATCCGGCATGTGACGACCGGTACCACAGCAATGGCGGACGATTCGTCTACGACCTCACCATCGGCGATGGTTGTTTCGTTCCGCGTCTGCTTCATCTCGCGCTGGGTGGTCCAGTCGATGGACAACGAGGGCTCGGGCGAAAGCCCTGCGCGGCGAGCTGCTCGCGCCAAACTGCGGACAGCTGCCTCGACTGAAGCGACCGCCCACGTCGCAACTGTGAACTCCCGGACTTCGGGAGCATCCGCCTTTGAAGGGGTGGTCTCGTCTTGCATACCCCAAATTATGGGGTGGTCGCACCCGATCAGGCCCCAGGGTGCAGGGCGACGGGACGGCTCAGTTCCCTCAATCGGAGGGAGACCTCCCGGAACTGGCCCCCTACATAGAGAGCGGTCAACTCATCCCAAGCGGGGACAAGCGGGATGAACTCCCTGCAAGCAATTGCCACCTTATGGAGTTGGGATTTCCACTCGGGATACCTGGCCAACAGCCGGTGGCACTTGCCGAAGTCTTCGGCATCCATTGGGGCGCACATCGAGAAGCTTCCCCTGGCGAAGATGTCGGGGCGGTTGGCCAGGACCGCATAGATGGTCTCAGACGACAGCCCGCAATCGCCTGACTTGAGCCAATCCGGGTTGTCCTTCGTGGCCCCAAGCCCGGAGAGCCACACCTTCGCCTCGGCGTCAGATTTCACGACCACGAGGGAGGCCCTGAGCGCATGCGCCAAGTCTGCCCGCATGAATCTCATCCCGTACTCCTTTTTCCATGTCGTTGTGTGTCCGGCCATTTCGCCAAGAGGCAAGGCGCCGAAGACTGCGATCCCATGGGGGTAGTGCCGCACCTCACAGGACGTAAATCTCATGGGCCAAGATGGGGTCAACGGACAATGCCGCCCATGTTCATTTCTGGCTCAATTCGCGGCGTCGGGAGGGGCCTTATGCGTGCAACCGGTTGCTGAGGTTCGCGTGTCCTCTCGATTTCCTGAATGAAGCGTGGCCCCTCCTCCTGCCCAACAAGCTCAGCGTAAGCTCGGACGACCTGCTTGGTGGTGAAGGCCACCCATCCCGTCCCCCCCTCGACACCGTTGGCGTAGCGGATGCCGTCATGTCCCTCTTTGCTCAATGCACGCTGTGCGGTAGCTCCGAACTCGGCAGCCTCGTCTCGCAAAATGTCCTCGTACCCTTCCTTGCTCGGCATGTGCAGGAAGATGTGCTCGTTGACCTCGAACCTCAGGTCCTCGTCCTTGTCGTATTTGGCCATCCATTCATCTCCCGCCTCCGTGCCCTCCTCGATGTGATACTTAGCGTACATCACATCCGCAAGCAGAGCATCGTCCCGGATAGAACCAGTCCTGAAAATGAATTCGCGCAGCTCGTCCTCGGTCTCAAAACACTTGGGGTTCTGGATCTTGAGGCCGACTGCGAGGATTCTCGGGTTCGGAGCCCCAGTCCCGAAGTAGTGCGGTCGCCCCTTCATCCACCCGGCGTTACGAATAGCGAACTTCGCTGCAACCGAGCGCTGCTCGGCAAAGTGCGCCCCTAAAAATGCCGTCGGGTCCGGTCCGCTTTCTGGGGAAAGAGGGATGCCCTCATCATCGGTGGGAGGGCCATCGCACGAGAACTCCTTGAAGTCTTTCGGCGCCTGTGTGCCGTGGTAGAAAAGTTGCACTTCCCCGGCAGCGTCCCGTCGAAGATCCGCCGCATCGGTACGTGCGCCAAGCCTGGCAGATGCCTGGACAGGAATGGCCCTCTCCTGCTCGATCATGAGTATGCGCGCCAAGGCCACGGCTTCCTCACGAGTTGCAATCTCTCCGTTAAGTTGCCGCTCGAAGGTGCTATCGAGGACCTCTTTGAAGCCCACTCCGGGGATCATCCCGAGACCGATCAGGTCGCGGCCCAACAGGATCGGCTTCGGCTGTTCGGAAAGCACCTTGATCGCCGCTGCCCGCTCCTTGAGCCACTCTGTGGCAGGGTTGTGCTCGGGAAGAGGCGGACGGCCAGCGTGGTCGCATTCACAGACTGTGGCCAATTCGTCGAGGGTAGCGTGCTGCTTTCCGAGTCTGACAGCGAGGCGCCGGATGGCGGAATCCGAGACGCCAACGGTGCCGCGGTCTTTCGCATTGCTGTAGAGGTCATGGGGGGCCATGTGAGCGCCCACCAGAACCTGAACGCCCTGGATCAGCTCAGTCTGGTCGGTCATGCGGCGCATGAACGTCTCGGCCAACGGCACGCCGGCGGGCTCGTGACCCAGGGAGCGCCAATGCCCATCGAAGAACTTCGTATGCGTCGCCTTCCCGAAGTCATGGCAAAGCACGGCAAATCCAACCTTGATGTCCCTCTCCTCATCGCCCGTCCTGCGCTTCGCAAACGCGTCGAGGCAATGCTCGGTGTGCGTCAGGGCGTCGCCCTCCGGATGCCAAACTGCGTCCTGCGGAACCCCCTTGAGCGCCGCCAACTCCGGGAAGAATCGCTTCGCCCATCCGGTCGCGCGCAAAAATTGCAGACCCTTGCTCGGCACCATCCCCTTTAGAAGAAGCTTCTTCCACTCTTCGAAGAGGCGCTCCTTTGGGAGGTCTTCCGCAGAGAGCTTTTGGCAAAATCCGATAGTCTCCGGGTCCGGGGTAAGGTTGAAGCGAGCGGCAAATTGCATGCCGCGAAGCACCCGGAGGGGGTCTTCTGCAAAGTGGGGAGAAATGTGACGGAGAATCCCCGCCTTGATGTCCTTCACCCCCCCATGAGGGTCGATGAATTCCTCGGTGAGTGGATCGAAGGCGATGGCATTGATCGTGAAATCGCGACGCAGGGCCGCGTCGGCAATGGACATGCTCGGGTCCAGAGTCACTTCAAAGTCCGTATGGCCAGAACCAACCTTCACCTCCCGCCGTGGGAGAGCGATGTCGATGGCCTGGTCAGTGCCATCGCCGGCCGCCCAGGCTTTCCAAACAGGAAACGACCGCTTGCCTTCAACGCGGATCACGTTTGCAGCCACCGACTTCAGTAGACCCTCGATGCGGTTCTCTTGGACCCCAAAGAGTTCCATATCCGTGTCTTTCGACTGAGCCCCGAAGAAAGGGTCCCTTACGCACCCACCGATCAGGATGGCCCGGCCGCCCAAGGACTTGGTGGACAGTGCAATCTTCTTGGCTAGCTCAGCATTGGGTATCGGAGTCACCCAATAATTATGGGGGGCTGTCGCCTAGCGACCTCCAGAGACACCGAAGGCCGTGACGACCCTATCGCCACGGCCTTCGAAACGTCCTAAACCAAATCCACCGCCCTACCCTTCGGCACAACTTCCTGTTTCTTTAGAAAGCCAGAAAAGGAAAGAGGTCGAGTCGATCCCGGCGAAAGCGGACTGCCATTCGACTAAAATCGAGGCTGGCAATGCGCCTTTGAGACCGCGGAGCGATAGCTACCTTTCTGCGGCCCTTTCAGGACCGAGGTGTGTCGTGGGGCAAGGGGGAGGGAATTCATAATGTTCTGCTGCCCCACCAAATGCGAGGCCAGCAAAAGAGCCATGGGTTCACCCTGGGCCTGCGTGGTGTTCTGCCGCCCATCCAAATACGAGGTCAGCAAAAGCGACACCGCATGCACTCCAGTCGATCTCAAGTTCTGCTGTCCCTCCAAATACGAGGCCAGTAAAAGGCGGTATCCGGCCCATGGTGGAGGACGGTAGTTCTGCTGTCCCTCCAAATACGAGGTCAGCAAGAGGGCACCGTGCGGACTGTTGCTTGCCAAGGGGAAGAGGGAAGCAGCCTGGTATAAAACTGTCACCTTGCGGTGACCCATGTGGGCTTGGGGTTGGCCCAAGCGTGAAAGGGATGACTCGAAAAGAACGGGATCACTATCGGCGGAAAGGGACGGGATTCAAGGCGGCTCTTGTCGTTACCGTGCCTCCAAATGCGAGGCCAGCAAAAGGGCTCTGATCGAGGAGCAGTGCGGTGAGGAGTTCTGCTGTCCCTCCAAATACGAGGCCAGCAAAAGCCGCAAGTTCATCGCCCAACGCTTCAGGATGTTCTGCTGTCCCACCAAATACGAGGCCAGCAAAAGGAGGGGTGAGGAAGTCGAACTCCTTTATCAGTTCTGCTGCCCCACCAAATGCGAGGCCAGCAAAAGGGAGTCCGGGTTCGGGAAGGGTGTCAGGCGGGTTCTGCTGTCCCTCCAAATACGAGGCCAGCTAGAGGGCACCGTGCAGACTGTTGCTTGCCAAGGGGAAGAGGGAAGCAGCCTGGTATAAAACTGTCACCTTGCGGTGACCCAGGTGGGCTTGGGGTTGGCCCAAGCGTGAAAGGGATGACTCGAAAAGAACGGGATCACTATCGGCGGAAAGGTGCGGGATTCAAGGCGGCTCTTGTCGTTACCGTGCCTCCAAATGCGAGGCCAGCAAAAGGGCTCTGATCGAGGAGCAGTGCGGTGAGGATTTCTGCTGTCCATCCAAATACGAGGTCAGCAAAAGAAGCCCGGGATAGACTCATCCGCCACAGCAGTTCTGCTGTCCCACCAAATACGAGGCCAGCAAAAGTGTCGCGCTGGAGGGTCAACCAACTCGTCGTTCTGCTGCCCGTCCAAATACGAGGCCAGCAAAAGGGCGCCGTGCGGACTATTGCTTGCCAAAGAGTAAGAGGGAAGCAGCCCGGTATAAAACTGTCGCCTTGTGGGCGACCCGGGTAGGCTCAGGGTTTACCTGAGCGTGAAAGGGATGACTCGAAAAGAACGAGAAACACTATCGGCGAAAAGGGACGGGATTCAAGGCGGCTCTTGTCGTTACCGTGCCTCCAAATGCGAGGCCAGCAAAAGCGTCGAAATCTTCGAGCGGACGATATCCATGTTCTGCCGCCCCTCCAAATACGAGGCCAGCTAGAGCCAAGATTCGCGCGGGGATACGGCTCCTGAGTTCTGCCGCCCCTCCAAATACGAGGCCAGCTAGAGCCAAGATTCGCGCGGGGATACGGCTCCTGAGTTCTGCCGCCCCTCCAAATACGAGGCCAGCTAGAGCCAAGATTCGCGCGGGGATACGGCTCCTGAGTTCTGCCGCCCCTCCAAATACGAGGCCAGCTAGAGGATACGGCTGCGCGTATCCCGAGAGTGCAAGTTCTGCCGCCCCTCCAAATACGAGGCCAGCTAGAGGGCACCGTGCAGACTGTTGCTTGCCAAAGAGTAAGAGGGAAGCAGCCCGGTATAAAACTGTCGCCTTGTGGGCGACCCGGGTAGGCTTGGGGTTGGCCCAAGCGTGAAAGGGATGACTCGAAAAGAACGAGAAACACTATCGGCGAAAAGGGACGGGGTTCAAGTCGGCAGTTGCTGTCCGGCTTCAATGGAAGGGACCGAAAGGGGCGGTGGAGTTAGCAGACACGTAGGTCGTTCTGCTGCCCCTCCAAATACGAGGTCAGCAAAAGCAACAGATGCAGTTCCTATGACCATGAAGAGTTCTGCTGTCCCTCCAAATACGAGGCCAGCAAAAGGGCAGGATCATGCATCTGCTCGTGGCCTTGTTCTGCTGCCCCTCCAAATACGAGGCCAGCAAAAGCACTGATGCGAAAACCCGTGTGCAACATCAGTTCTGCTGTCCCACCAAATACGAGGCCAGCAAAAGGGCACCGTGCGGACTGTTGCTTGCCAAAGAGTAAGAGGGAAGCAGCCTGGTATAAAACTGTCACCTTACGGTGACCCAGGTGGGCTTGGGGTTGGCCCAAGCGTGAAAGGGATGTGTTGAAAGAACGAGAAACACTATCGGCGGAAAGGGACGGGATTCAAGGCGGCTCTTGTCGTTGCTGCCCCACCAAATGCGAGGCCAGCAAAAGGTAGCCATCGAATTCGGTGAGATGTTTCATGTTCTGCTGTCCATCCAAATACGAGGTCAGCAAAAGGAGTGGCGAGAAGCTTTCTTCATGGTGGTTGTTCTGCCGCCCCTCCAAATACGAGGCCAGCAAAAGGTTGGTGAGCGCACGGGCCAGCGCGGCATCGTTCTGCTGTCCCACCAAATACGAGGCCAGCAAAAGCGGCACGGCCGGCGAGAAACGATTGTTTAAGTTCTGCTGTCCCACCAAATACGAGGCCAGCAAAAGAACGGGCAACGGTCCGGGCAATCAGGCTCCGTTCTGCTGTCCCACCAAATACGAGGCCAGCAAAAGCGCCAAGACCGCCTGCCGCAACCGTGAGCTGTTCTGCTGTCCCACCAAATACGAGGCCAGCAAAAGGGCACCGTGCAGACTATTGCTTGCCAAAGAGTAAGAGGGAAGCAGCCTGGTATAAAACTGTCACCTTACGGTGACCCAGGTAGGCTCAGGGTTTACCTGAGCGTGAAAGGGATGACTCGAAAAGAACGGGATCACTATCGGCGGAAAGGTGCGGGATTCAAGACGGCTCTTGTCGTTACCGTGCCTCCAAATACGAGGCCAGCAAAAGGCCCTTCCCCGATTCGATGAACATTATCGGTTCTGCTGCCCATCCAAATACGAGGCCAGCAAAAGGGACATTCAGCCACACGAAAGAGGCCCTAGTGTTCTGCTGCCCCTCCAAATACGAGGCCAGCAAAAGGCAGCCCTGTTCAAGTACTTTTCGGTTTTAGTTCTGCTGTCCCACCAAATACGAGGCCAGCAAAAGGGGCGCCGTGCAGAGTGTTGCTTGCCAAAGAGTAAGAGGGAAGCAGCCCGGTATAAAACTGTCGCCTTGTGGGCGACCCGGGTGGGCTCAGGGTTTACCTGAGCGTGAAAGGGATGTGTTGAAAGAACGAATATCTAAACTACGCGCACTGTTTGCGCACGGAGATGACTGGAAAGGTAACGGTAGTACGCTCGCCGGCACCGGCAAGTGTCTTCTCAGCGAGATCCTTGAACTTGGCGTCGTACCAGCTCAGCAGGATGGCCCACGCGGCATTGCTTGCGTAACACGAGGACGCATCGAGCCAATTCTCCCCAGAGGCAACCTTCGCCAGGTCCACGATCTTGTTTTTCTTCCCGCGCGTAACCGCCGTGTGGATCACGGCATCGCTCTCGGCGACAGTTTCGTCGTGGAACGGCACGCCAAAAGGCAGCGACTCCGAGGACCCGTCTCGCCACCCTCCGTTCAGGAGCGTCGCTGACTTTGCGGAGATCGAATATGCGCTGACCCCGATCTTCGCCAAAGCCGAGGGCAGGTAGCCTTGGGGCGTCAGCCTGCCGCCTAACTGGGCTAGCGTATAGAAATCCCGGGCCGGATGGCGGACGCTCCCCTTGCCGAAGATCGGGCCACCGCCGCCTATCACAACATGCCCTACCCCGTTCGCCGCGCAGATGTCGGCAATCGACCGGGCAATCTTACGATAAAAACGCTTCCCCTCATTGGTGCGGTAAACGCCGAAATCCTTCATTTGCGCCCGGTTGACTTCCATGGGGATGAACCCCTTTGAAAGCCTCGACCCGCGCCCCTCGAACTCCTGGTCAAGAGAGTCTGCGTTGAAGTGGACGATCATGTCTTCGCGGCCGATGGTGTTCTTGAGCACGCGGCGGTTCCCGTTTACCGAAACCTGATTGGGATGCAGCGCCTCCTTGTGGGTTTCGCGAACAACGCGCTGGAAGGCGTAGGGTTCCCATCCGGTGGGTGCTTCACGATCTACGTTAACCTTCCTGAACATGGTCAAGGTCGCGACGCGGAGCCCGCCTGGGGATGCGTGTACGACTGCGAGCAACTCTCCGTTCTGGACCGGCCGGAAACGCCCTGGCTTGAGATCCTGCTTGGCTTCCCGAGCCGCCGCTCTTTGAGCATACAGAGCCTTGCTCGACTCCAACGAGGCTTCCGCAATCTCGGGCATCACGGTAGCGGAGAAGCATCCAAACACCCGCTTTGCATCCCTGTCTTCTATGGTCAGCCTCAGCGCCTGAGCCTTGAAGAAAAGTTTGCGGCCTTCGGGGTCTCCCGGCATCGGAAGCGTGGCGTCCGGACGGAACTGCGTGGCCCCGTTTTTAACGTCGATTGCCTGTGGCAGCCGTGTCGCACGGTTTCCGGGTATGTTGCCACGAATGCGTGCCTCTACGAGGGCGGGGACGCTCATTTGCGCCGGTGCCTCGACTGGACGGTGCGCAGGGATATAGAGCGACACGTAGATGCAGTTGCTTGGTGCTCCCACCTGCGCCGCTTCCGCCAGCTCCCAACCGTACCGGTTATTGGGAAGCAGCGGGCTGAGTCCGGACGTGTCGGGAACCGACGGTATCGAGACAGGCCGCATAGCGGCGCAAAAGGCTCTTACCGGGCCAGTCACAAAGTCCTTGATGGCCTTCAGGGGAATATCCTTTTTGTCGGCTGCAATGATCCTGAGCCACCCCGCATGCTCCTCGGTGTCGCCAGGCTCCAACAGGTCGAGCTGCTCAGGGGGGAGGAGTCCGAATGCCGCCTGATGGAGGGCGAGAATGCGGCTTAGGACACCGCGGTCTCGCGCCAAGTCTTTCGGCTTGCTGCCTGCCGATGACAGGCGACGGAAGCGGTCGCTGGGGATGAACGGCGTCGGATCAGACTCAGGAAGGAGCGCGACGAATCGGGCAAGGATCGCAGGGTATTCATCCGCGCTTGCAAGGAACTCGGGCTCCTTCGGGTCAATTGGTTGCCACGCCGTGATGCCGGGACGAAGAAGAACTGCCCGCCACTGGCATGCGGAGATGACCTTTGAGGGAACCTTCTCGTCCCGAAGTTCCCGGCGCAGAACCGTGAAATAGCGGCTCGCCGAGTCCTGGGCGGCCTGGGTCATGAAGAATCGCTGGAATGGGTTAAAGAACGCGCCATGCTCCTTCATTAATCCCTGGACCGTGGCGGCGTGCTCCCTTGCCAGCGCACTTGCGCCCTCCTTGTTGGAAAGAAACGATTTGGCCGCGCCGGCAACTTGAACGGACATCGTGCTTAGGATCGTCCCCAGATCAATGGCCCCGAATACAGTCTTGAACCACTCTTCAGTGATGGATGGGGGCTTGATGCCGTAGTGGTCAAGGACCAGCTTGTACGCGGTGCCGCCGCCAGTCTTCCTTGCTTCAGGGAAGACATAGCCACGCAGCATGATGTAGGCGTTCGATGACTTGAGTATGTCGTCCCACTTGCGACCGGCAATCCCTCCGTCCCCCGATAGGACGACATCCTTCCAGACCTGGGTATCGAGAATCGCCTGGGGAACCACCGAGGGATTCAGGAGGAGATAGATTGCCAGCCGGTCATCGCCCTCCACCGTGGCCATTGAGCAAAACGTCTCCAGCAGCGCCTTTGCAGTGGCGCTGAAGGTGCGGATGTAGGAGGTGAGCGTTCCGTATCCGTCTGGGGAAATCGGCGTCACCCGGCCCTTGAAGGCGGTCGAGTAGATGCGCCCGCAGTTGAGTTGGATTGGGGAAAGTTTATCGTTCATTGGATAGTTGAAGATGGGGCAAGGAGTCAGGCTGCGACAAAGTGTTGGAGTTCGTTCTCGGCCGTGCGCACGCGTTCAAGCTCTTCGCCTGCAAGGGCGGCCCTGATGCAACGAAGCCCTGCCTGGAGTAATGCCTCACGCGACCGGCCTTTCTCGGGCTTGGCGAGGTGCTCGAATTTGACCGCCGGATCGTTAGGCCCCCGGCGCTCAAAGTTCACGAGCCGCGTTGTAAATGCGACCGTGCCGGGGCGGTCCTTGCGGAGGCCCATCGTCAGCGCAAACAGCAGCGGGGCGCGGAGGCCCATTCGACTAAGCGCCCTGTAATGGCTCGCGAGGTAATCGAGTTCCGGTTGAAGCTCCTTTACGGCTACGACAACATCGTCCATCGAGAACCGCCTCAGTTTCTTCTCCGGGAACTTGACGTAGACCAGGAAGAGTTTTGCGACAGCCGCCCGCATGTCGCCATGCGTAAAACCATCCGCCTCCAAGAGTGAGCTGTCGCTCACGCGCGAACGCACGTCCACTGCGATCCTGCTTTCCGGGCTGAGGCCAAAGGCCACCTTCATCGTGACCGTGCGTCCGGCCTTTATGATGGCCATGAGTCGATGTTGCCCGTCAACGAGGACCCCGCGGCTATCGAACGCGACGCCATCCGCCAAGTTTGCCCAACGCCCTGCAAGGATCTCCTCCGTGAAGAAAGTGATGTCCGTCTCCTTTGTGTCACGGTTCTGCTTGTTCTGCCTTAGCATGGTGAGCGCCAAGTCCGGGCTCACGGCCAACTCAAATTCCACCAGAATCTTGCTGTGCAGGTTCTCGGTAAAGACTCGGGTGGCGTTCATGTGACGGCCTCCACGGTCTGAAGTTCAATACCTGCGCGAGCTAGCAGGTGCAGGCGGACGCTCTCCGGCTTATCGGAGTCCTCGATGCCGCAATAGGCGGCGACTACAGAAAGAGCGCTTTCAAAGCGCTCGCGGCCGCTCAGCTTGTGATAGTCCTCCCCCATGCGCCGGCGATAAGCGAGCACCCTTCGACTCGCCTCGGAGCGATCAAACAACTCGGCCAAAAACTGGCGGACCTTCTCTTTGTAACCATGCCCAACGAGGGCGAGCACGACGGCGGCCTTTGCGGCATTGCTCCAATAGGGGCCGCTGGCAAGCGTTCCTTTGACGGCCGTCACTTCGTCTACAGCCTCGTGGAAGATCGCGTGTGCGGCCTCCACGTTGAGAGGGTTCGAGGAGTTCTCGCCTTTGACGTAGAGGATAACTGCATTCAGTACCGGAGCCTCCACCCTCGCCGTATTGACCCTGCACACGGCACGGAGGACATCCTTCGAGTTGCGAGGCCGCCCGCGGCCGTACTTGTTTAGCGTGTCCGGATCTGCATCGCGGGTGACCTTCACCTCAACGGTGCTTTGTGATTCGCCGATGGCCGCCAAGAGTTCGCCTCCAGAGATGAGGCGCCCGAGCTTGTCGATGACGACTCCCTGGTGGGTCGGTTGCCAGCGCCCGTTGCGAATCAAATCGCTATAGTTCTTAATCGAACGCCTGTTGAGTCGCAACCCAGCCGGAAGTTTTGAAAGCAGCTGTTCCGCCGCTAATGGGTCGATGCTTTGTGTCTTAAGAGCCATAATATAGAATTTGTATGGGATAATCGCCTAATAGACCGAAAGTTCAATCAAGAGATTGGTAACAGATTATGGGTAAGCGGGATGTAGGTGAAGATAAGCGGAGCAATAATGCCTATTTGTAGGTGTTTGATGCAATTCCACGGTCTGCTCAAGCAGCAATCGCTACTCAGCGGTAGATGGCGTTCAGGATGTCCGCCAGGCGCATTCCTGCCTCGGCGATCTGGCGGGACATGACCGGCGCCTCGCGCTCTGCATAACCCTCCGGCAGTCGGATCATGATCTTGTGGAGACGGAGCGCGGGATGCCCCTGCCCCCTTGAAACATCCGCGCGTAAAAACTCTATTCCTTCGTAAGCCTGCGTCCCTAAGACAACGCTCTCAGAAGCCCAGACTGTTGGCCAATGGTGAAAGTCGCCGCCCGTTTCCATGTGAGCGGCCCCGTATTGGCGCATTGCCGTTGCCGCCAGAGTCCGGTAATCCGTGCCGCTAGAAATCTTCTTCAGCAGGACGGTGTCGAAATACTCGTGCAACTCCTCTGATTTGGTGAAGAAGAGCGCGTTCCCGCCGGCGTCACCTGGAGAGACTGCCGTAACTTCGCTTGGCGACAGAAGCCGCGGCCTCTCGGGGTCGCTCAGGTCGAAATACCCTGTGATGCAGTGAAGAGGTTGCGAAATGTCTCCGACACAGTGAATCAAGACACGGGCCGCCTCAGATTGTGAAAGACCAGTTTGGCGCCCGTCGAGAGTTGCTACTGCAAGCGCGATGGCATGCGCCACATCGTTCTTGGACGCGTAGAGTTGCGCGTTCGGGTTGTACGAAGTTTCGCCGACAGGGACGTTAACAAAATGCCACTTCGTCGAGCCGGGAAAGCGGTGGATAAAATCCTTGGCTTCCGCGTCACCTTTCATTTCGCCGCGGTTCTGGCCTGCTGCGCGCACCTCATCGAGCCATGTGGATGCCGATACCATGTCGGTTGTCCCCAGGGCCTTTGTGATGCCCGCGCCAGCCTCCGGAGTCAGGTGCTCCTGTGCGATCAACGCGATGGCCCGATGCCCCTCGGCGCCGAAGCCGAACGCGTTTACGGTCACTGCTAAGGCGAGAAGGATCGAGGTTACGGAATGTCTCATGGGTTGAAGATGGTCACGCGAAGGTAAGCTCCCCCTGCCTTGGTCGCGGTAGGGGCGGCAGAACTTGGGGGGCAGGAGGCGGAATTTCGGGGGCATGGGCTTCGACCTTGGGTCGCACGACCGCATCACGCCCGAAATCCTCCGCAAACTGGCTCCATATCGAGGCGGCATCGAGGCAGTTGAGTTGCTCCAGTCGTTCGAGGACCTTGGGAAGATCGTTCCCGGCCTGCGGCTTCAACCCCGCGATGAGGTTCGGGCGAATCAACCTGAAGTTCAGGGCCATCTCAGTCGCCGCTCGCTCACGGGGCCAATTCTTCTTATTGGCCACGAGGTCCACCAGTTGCTCGTCATCCGGCTCCCCGGAAAGCAAGCTCACGGCTGTCACTGGGCCGATCCCCTCAATGCCAGGAGTGTTGTCGGTCACATCGCCCACCAACGAGAGGTAGCGGTCCATCTGGGAAGGAGGCACTCCGAAGTCCTCCTTTACCGTTGCTGCATCGCAGCGCTTCCAGCCCCCTGTTATGGGGATGAGCCACGTGACGTTGTCCCCTACGACCTGGGAGTAATCCTTGTCGTGGGTCGCGATCAGCACTTCCACCCCAGCCCGACCCTTTGCGACCGTTGCGAGGCTCATTAGCAAATCGTCGCACTCCTGCCCTTCCTGGTGGACGTACTCAGCTCCAGAGTCCCTAATGAAGGACTCCACGACCGGGATCTGCTGGGCAAGCTCGGGGGCTTTGGGCTTCCTGAGCGCCTTGTACTCGGGGTAGAACCCGCGTCGGAAATCGCTCCCTCCGTCGAGGCCGAAGATTACCCGGTTCGGCTCAGTAAAACGAATGAGGTTCGCGAGCATCGTGGCGCTCTTGGCCACCGCGTTTGTAGGGAAGCCCGAGCATCGCCGGATCGTCATGCCCTTGAGGGCTGTGACGTGATAGGCGCGGTGGACTAGGTTGCTCCAATCAACTAAGAGTATGCGGTTCACTTCCCTATAAGTATGGGGAGTGCTCGCGCTACGATCTTCAGAGTGCCCTGCGGGTTTTCCACCACCGTTGGAAGTCCGACGACACAAGAAGCATGCCGACCGCCAGGGGCAGGCTCAGGAAGGCCCACCCCCACCGAACCCTCCAGTTCGGGAAATTGAGCATCACGGGTTCGTTCCGCAGGACAAAACGGGTTCCGACAAGCCCCAATTTTTGACAGGCTGCGAACTGCGCGTCGTTCGCATTGCGGAGGTTGGGTCGCAGAGGGATAATCCTCTCGCCAGGGACATCGTCCGTGGCATTCATCGAGTATGACTTCCCGTCGATTCGGACGGAGGTCCACACGTGCCCCTCACGGTCCCCGACCTTCGACCAGAGGTGAGCCTTGACGGAGGCATCGAGTCCGAGAGCCCGCAGTAGCGAGAAAAGCACTATGGTCTGGGCTTTGCAGTCGCCCCTCCAATAGGGCCAACCCTCCAGCGCGGCTTTCTGGCGCAATTCGTCTATCGTGCGAACTTTGCCAGCCGTGAGCCATGTCTGCTCGTCCAATGCATACTGGACATGCACGAGCATTGTTGTGAATGCGAGGGCCGCACGTTGTTTTGGGTCAACGGTAGCATCTGCGATGGCGGCGGCCCATGCGAGAATGTCTGGGTCCTTTGGGTCGGCTTTAGCCTCGATGAGTTGTGCCGCAAACTCTGTTGTACCTGGCTTTTCCAGGACCTCCATGTTTGGCGGCGGCCCCATCGCAAGGAAAACGAGGGCAGGCGCGAGAGCTAACCCCGCGTAAAGGAACACAAATGCCCTCCTCATTTTTGAGGGACCTGCATCGGCAGGTGGAAACAGAATGACCTGTCCAGCGGGTCGTAGGTTAACTCGGACCCGATAGCGCTCAGGTGTTCCCGAACGAGATTCAACCCGAGGCCATAACCCGATCCACGGCTCTTCCAGCTCTGGGTCTGCTTCGTGGACATGATGCGTTTCCCTGAATTCAACGCTTCCACGACCGAAAGGGGAAGGCCAGGGCCGGTATCTCGAACGTGGATCACACAATCGTGAACCCGCTCTGAAAAAAGCACCGTGATGAAACCTCCCCCTCCCGACTCTTCTATCGCCTCGGCCGCATTGCGCACAAGATTGGTAAAAACCTGGAGACCAGCAGCCCGTCCGACATGCAGCATTATTTTCCCAGGCACGTCGTAGACAAGATTTGCCTCCGCCATGCTGAGTTCGGCGCGACAGAGCATTTCTACGTGGCTAAGCAGTTCAGCAAGTGAGACAGCACTGGAGTTGTCCTGGGTGTCGGTAAATGGGCGGATTGCTTCGAGCGCTTCGTCCACTCTCCTTCGCGATACGCTGTAGCGGTCTATCTGTCCCATCAACTCTTTGATGTCGTAGGGGTACTTGGCGAGAATGCCGGCAACGGTCTCCGTCTCTGTTCCAAGAGCAATCGCCTCGATCAAGGCCCGGGACTGGGCGAAATAAATGTCCAAGCCGGATAGAGGAGTGCGAAGCTCGTGGACTAGCTTGGCCGCCAATTGGCCCGTCTGGAGAAGCGATGTGTCGGACGCTTTTCGCGCCATCGCGCTAACCAGCCTCTCGTTGAACGAAAACTGATAAAGAATGATCTGCGCATTTCCGAGAGCCTTTTCCAGACCCAGTCTGTTTCGCCCGTTGTTGTTGATGATGGTGAACGCCAACATCACGAGCACACCGTCTTCTACAACAGGAAGTGCCCAGTTCCAATCGGGGGGCATCTCGTGCCTGCCCCACTTTCTTGCTACCTGGCCTGTGTCGAAAAATGTTCGCTGTTCGACTCCCTCGAACAAGAGCCCGCTTGAGGGCTCCAGCTTTGCCGGGCAAGATGGGTTTCGCAGGCTGGTCGCAGCCAGAGCGAAGTGCCCATCAAGTCTCGCCGGTCGGTAGAGAATCACCGGACCGTCCAGCAGTTTTGCCAGAGAACTGATGATTAGACTCACGTTTCGTTCCCTTGCGGCCGTTGCCACCACATCTGCGGAAGGAGCTTCGATCTCGGTCCAGCCACGGACAAACCGTCGCACACCCGGAAGCAATGCGGCGAGGAACAGCGTCAAGGCTAGAGACCCTAAAAAGGCTCGCAGGGTCGCTGTCCCGTCATCGAGACCGCCCAACCCAAAGATTCCAATCACCATGAGCGGTGTTACGAGGACGGCTATGATTGCCCCGGCAATGTTGTAGGCAAGCGGAGCGCTCGGATAGTCCTCAAAATAAGAACCCAGTCGTGACGTTTTTTTTGGGGTCTGTATGTACCGCCAAGGTATCACGGGAGGGAGCAGTGATGAATGCGGCCAGAGCAGTTGGGTCATGGCCCAAACTGACACCGGAGCCATGATATTCGCGTACGGCGGGATGGAGAGGTAGAGGAAGCCCGGGATGTTCGTCACGTACCCCAATACTCCAAGAAGGGCTATGAGCGCGAAAACCCTCATTTGCTGAACTTGGACGCCTCGAAGCTTCTCCCTAAAGGAGTGCGCGACCGGTAGCGCAACGGCGATCAATCCTAGGCCGAAAACGATTACAAATATCCACCCTCCAGGCCCCGCCACAGGCCAGTAGGGCTCTCCGAATTCGGGTACAAGTCTTTCCACGACCCAATCTGATCCGAGCGCCAAGAAACCGTGCGCAGTCGCCAGTGCATAGGAAGATATTATCAAGGCCCGTGAATTGATGGCTGGAAACCAAACCCCCATCAACAGCACCAGGCCCGGACCGACGAACCCGCCAAAGCAGACCATGAACCGACAATACGTAATGGCTGAATCGGGGTCGGAACTGCACTGCCAAAGGAAATAGGATGCGGCCCATCCGATGAACGCAGCGGAGAAGGCCACGAAAGCCGTGCCCAGATTCCTTCTGCAATGGGCTCGGTGCATGCTTATTAAGCCAAGCAAACCTGTAAGAAAACTGAGCGCTGACGAAATTTGTAGATATAAACGCATGGACCTCCCTGCCCTATAATTATGGGGAACGGCGGCAAGACGGTGAAGAATTTGCCGTAAATCGCTAGCCAGAATGACTTCCGGCCAAAATATAATAAATACCGCTCAGACCCCAAGATGGGGCCGAACCTGTGTTCCGCGCTCGGGCTTCAAGAGCGGGCGAAACGCTGGTTCGGTGCTGCGCAACGATGCATCTTCGTAATCCCGTATCACCTTCAGTTGGCCGCAAACGTCCGTCGTGGCCTCCTCCGTAAAGATTCCTGACGCTTCAAGTATCCCCCTGGCGTCCATGCCTGTAGAAATTCCCTTGGCGTGCAATTGCTGTGCGACATGGACAGCGCGCTCGGCCTCGGTCATCCCTGCGAGGTCCTCTTGGCGCAGGTGCTCGATCAACGTGGGCCATTCGCATTCGGCTCGCTTGGAAGAGCCTGGCATTCCCACGGCTATGACTGTTTCGCCTCGGTCGTTTAAGGTGTGATTCATTGGAAAAGGAGATCGGGTGTGCTTAGGCTTGGATGCAACAGATGCTAACGCGTAATCTCACGGCCCGAGATGACCTTCGGCGTGGGGAGGGGACGCAATTGGGCGCGGGGTTTTCCTCGTCAGCGCCGGCGTTCTCTTGCGCATGGCGTTCCAGGCGATCAAGGGTGTCAGGATCGAGCGATCCTTCGACGGTCCCGAAGACGGCCCTCCGAACGTGGGCGACGTTATCCATGATGCCACGCCCCGCTTTCGTCAGGATACCTACCTTTGGAGGTTCGGTGGCCCCTGAACTCGGTGGATTCGAATTGCCGGGTGTCATGTCAAATTTGGCTTTGGAGTTGCCGCTCTGTGGAGGCCGTCCGTGGCGTTGCCAGCTTGCACCCCGCAGCGGTCCGCAAGCGCCGGTCGATCTCCGCAAGTTCGAACTCGTCGATGTGGTACTCGATCAGGGGGACCTTGAGTTCCCTGGGCGGATTTAACCCGTCGTTGAGTCGGAAGCTTTTGTGGGTATCGAACCAGCCGGCTCCTGACCCAAGAGCCATGAGGCCCAAGCTGTGGCCAAAATCGCGAGCATGTGCCAAATGCTGCTCGCAGGTGTGGCAATCGTCTTCGTGCTCGATGAACTCGCCGCGCGCTGCCGCGCAGACGCCTTCGTGGCGGAGTCCGTCTGCCGCGCACGCATGGGCGTAGATGCTCGCAAAGGGGAGCTTGTTCGCCCCTTCGATGAGCCCGGTCAAGTAGGCCGCCGTGAGCTTAGCGTGTTCCGGTGTCGGAGGAGCGACCTCGAACAGGTCCTGGCCGCGGTAGGTGATCCCGGCTTCCTCCTTTGCCGAGCCCCACGCCTGAACAAACACACTCCTCGCTATCGCATCATTGATGATCGTCGTAAGGGGGGAGTCGATGTAGCTCATACCCTAAAGTATGGGGTTCACCGCCCAAACGTCCTTCAGGCGCTACCCGCCCAGTGCAAGCGCCTGCGGTCAGGCCCACAGAGCCCGACCCTTAGATGTCGTCCGAAGTGAACCAGCTCGACTGGTCGGGACCATCGGCGTCGCCCTGGTCTCCAGAGGGGTACCGGCTCTCGATGTCCGGGTCATCATTCCGGGCTAGAGATTCGCGGCAATGGTTCACCAAGGCCGCCATAAAGACACGCGCGATCCCCATGAGCGCCGCCCGCCCGTCTTCGGTAAGGGTGTCGGCAGCGGGATAGAGCATCGTCGCGCCCCAGGGGTATTCCTCTGGGACCGGGGGCAGTGAGGGAGTTGCGGCCCTTCCCGAGCCCACCATGACAGGGATGAATTCGCACCCGAGAGTGTACCAAGCGCTTCGTGACAAGATCGGGCTCACCGCGCATGCTCCGTACAGCAACTTGGCCCCGTCTTTGACATCGGCGCTGAAATCGTGGGCGGCGGAGATCGTGAAAGTCGCCGACCCTGCTCCGCAAAACTGAAGGTCGGCCTCTGCGCAAAGATTGTCGCTGTAGCGGACGCGGGCCGTGATCTCCTGGGAGGCGAGGGCTGCGCTCTTGCAGGCCACTTGCTTGTCAGCGAGGAACTCCAGCGGCACACGTACCCTGGCGCCTGAACTCAAGTCCAGGTGGACGAAGTGGGTTGCTGGTGGTACGTGGCGTTCCATGGAGAGATTCTGTCCCTACATGGTACTACGCTCGATTCGGCCCAAATCCGCACCTAAAACTGCTTAAATGTAAAAAATACCCACCCCCCGGGGGGCCTCCTCGGAAGGGCTAAGGAGCGGGGTTTTGCCGGAAAAGCCGCAGCGGCCGCCCACCTTTGGCCTCGAAAAGGCTCTTTTCCCCCAACGGGGTCACTACCCGCAGCGAGTACCCGGTCTCATTCTCCCGACTGTTTTCGAGGGCCTCGCACCGAACTTTCGTGCCGGAAACGTCTTCGTAGAACACGTCCCCGGACTTGACCTCTGAAATTCGGATAGGGCGCATGGCTCAGGTCCCTTGGAGTGGCGCCCCTGCAAACAGGTCCATCTGGCCCCTGGCTGGCTGACTGGCCAATGGTCGAAACATCTTGAGGGTCCGAAAGTCTCCGGCGTTCATCAGCTCGTTCGAGCCAAACTCGAAGCATCGCTTGAGGGCCAGAAGAACCCCAGTCCCGGTCGGCGAGGACACCTCCCTGTGCAACGGGATCTCGACCCCTCCCAGGAGGGACCCGGTGTTGGCGTAGAGAGCCCGAACGTCTTCCCCCTGGGGTCTCACCCAGAACCACGTTTCGCTCTCAGGATTTTGCCCAACATAAAGCCGCTCGCCCGACCCGCTGCTGCGCAATTGCTCCACAATAAGATGGGTTTCGAGGGCGAAACCATCCGGCTCCAAGAGCAGGCAATGCTCCTCCCCCTTTCGGGTGGCGAGGGAGTAGTAGGTCAGCGCCGTCCTGAGGTACCCCACCTCTCTTAGCTTCTGTGAGGTTTCCAGGAAGCGGGCGGAATACGGGGACTCCCCTGGCACAGCAGAGTCGATCTTCCTGGTCAGGGTGAAGACAGCGCTATCAGCAGGCAGGTGCCCATTGGGCTTAATGGGCTTCAGTTTGGAGGCAAACGCTGGGTGCATCTACCATAAGTATGGGGAGTTCCAGCCGGTATGGCCCCAGAACCATGCGTTCTGGAGGAAGACCCGGCCGGTCCCCCCATAATTTATACCATGGCAACCAAGGAAATCGCTGATTTTGGTCAGAAGATCGGTGGCGCTCGAAAAGACCTCCGCGGCAACGTCCGCCTAGAAGACATCCGGGAAATGACCATGGAGGAGATGCTGGAGCTTGTGACGAAGAATGTCGTCTGGCCAACGCCCGACTATGAGGAGATGGTCGCGACCCAAGGTTACACGCAGAAGGCGGCCCTCATGGTGAAATCGTTGAGGGACTGTTTCCCAGCGGCGCCAAAGTGCAGCGCCACTGCAACCGATGCGGACAGGACCCGCGCCTCGGAAATGTACGCCACCCTCGTGAACGCTGCGAAGGCTGTTGCTGCCCGTGGCAAAACCGAGGCGGAACTCGCGAAGGCGTTCAACGACGCCCCCGAGGCGAAAGAGTGGCTCGCGGACTTCTCGTCGGCACCGAACCCCTCGACCTACCGTGGCTACGGCCGCGACAACTATGTCCCCGCCAAGCGCTACAACGAGGCAATCGAGGCCGCGTTTGGGAGGTCGTGCCTCAGCGATAGTCATTTCATGATCGGCAGCTTCCGGACGTTCGCAGCGGGAAGCCTCGATTCCACCTCGAACCGGATTCTTAAGAAGAACCCGCAGTGGCCAGCCGGCACCTCACAGGCCGAAGCCTTTTTGCGCAGGTCGCAGATCGGGGTGATTCCTATTGGAACCGACGGCTTCCGTATCGGAAGGAGCGGCACGCTACCGGTTCCGCACACCTACTCCCACCATGAGTTGAGCCGCGTGGGCTTTGATGACGCCACCCTGGCGAAGCTCTTCAAGACCAAGGAAGAGGCCGATGCGGCAATGCTTGTGGTGGCCGAGGCCCACTACGCAACCAAGCGCTCCGGGGCCAAAGCCAAGCGCGAGGCCCTGCTCCAGAGGGCTAAAGGCGCAGTCGTTGTCGGCGACGGCCTGGTGGACAGGGTCGGTAAGAATTGGCGTGACGGGGCCGATGTCGAGGGGGAGGATTACCTTCGCGTATTCGGACTTCGCGGGGGCGAGTTCGGCCTCTGGGTCAATCAAGAGGAGCGCCAGATGGTCCTCAACAAGGGCTTCGACTCGTTCCACGACCTGGCGGACGTGATGGCCTTGGAGCCTTCGCACACCTCGCTCGGAGGCACCCTCTCGATTGCGTTCGGAGCGCGCGGGAATGGAGGCTGGGCCGCCGCCCATTACGAGCCGGGACGCCGCGTTTTCAACCTCACCAAGCCCTCGGGAGAGGGATGTTTCTGCCACGAATGGTTCCATGCGTTGGACCATCACCTCGGTCGTCGGGCAACCGACCTGGGCCTCGTCGAGCGAATCCGCGACCCCGAGCACGCGCCCTACCTGACGAATGTCACCCTCAAGAAGAAGTCGCCGGAAGCTGTGGAGTCGCCGGAGGCTACCTACTTGCGCGAGGTGCATGACGCAGTGGACTCCATTCCGGTCTCGAACGATCCGAAGACCAAGGCGGTCCTGCTGACTGAGGCAAAGAAGCGGTACGAGGAAAACGTGCGCTGGCTGATGATTCAAGTCGCCGCGGCGGAGAACTTCCTGGACCGGACCACGTGGATTCCCCAAGACAAGCGCGCCGAGCTGTCCGGGCTGATCTCCCGCATGCGCAGCCCAGACCCCGAGCGGAAGCAGGAAGATTTCCACAGCGCCGTAGGATCTTTGGTCGTAGCCCCCGAGTTGGTCCGGTTCCCGAACAGGCACGTGCTCTCGTACTACCAGACCGAGATGCTAAAGGCCGCAGTCAGCGTGCGGGACTCGGAGCAACTGCCCGACGGTTGGACAGGGGAGGCTGTTAAGCGCAAGACCAACTATGCATCAGCGGTCGCGAAACTCGATAAGCAGCGGTCGTCCCCCTACTACTCGAAGCAACACGAGATGTTCGCGCGCGTAGGCGAGGCTGTCATTGCCGACGAACTCGTCGCTCGCGGACGCGCAAACTACTTTCTTGTCGCGGGAGCTTCCGGGGAAGCCTACCCGCAGGCGGAAGAGCGTGATGGTTTCCGGACGAAATTCATGCCGCTCCTAAAGGGCCTCGCCGGACATCTTCCGAAGGTTGTTTCCGAAGTGGGCCGGCGCGAGTGCCCTCCCCTCCCCCAGCCCCGTGCAGCAGCTGTTGCCTTTCAGGGCGAACAGATGACCCTTATCTAACCCTCCTATGAACCTTCCCGCTGAAACCATGACGCCGACGAAGGCGTTTGCCGAACTCGCCGCGCTTTACCCTGCCGAGGTTTCCTCGTTGCTCAGGCTGCCGAAGCCCGAAGCGGTCGAACTGCTCCACCTGGCAGGCAAGATCGCTTGCGAAGACCAATCTGACCCTGTTGGCACGGCCGCAGCCAAGCTACGCGACGCCCTCGGGCTGGATCGTGGAGACACGGAGACGATCACAAAGCCGCTATCCCCTGCTGAAAGCGACCTCTACGACAGCCTTTGCGCTGAAGTTCTCAGGCTCCTGGCCTGAGGCGAGGTAGCAGCTTACTTACACAGCGTGTGCGCTTACCCATCCCCTGTTCAGGATACCACGGTAGCGATTGGCCCACGTCGCTCGGCCTCAACCAAGAAACTTGGATTTCGCCCGACCTTCAGTCCGGCTGAAATTACGGCACAACAGGGTAGCCCTGGGGGAATAGATCCAGTCTATTTCGCAGCTGCTGCGGCTCGCGGCCATCTCCATCGGTTCTCAATGGAGGCGCTCGAATCGCTGGATTTTCAGGCCCAAAGGTATGTGATGCAAATCACCCTGTTGCACACGGCGGCGTTCTTCAGCCGGCTAGACCAAATTCCTGCGTCAAAGCTGACGGAGGAGTCTCTATGCATTGCGAACAAGAACGGGTTCACCCCGTTGCATTTTGCCGCGATGAAGGGGTGCCTCTACCAAATCCCTCCAGAACTCATTACGGAGAGGGCACTGTTGCAAGCAACCCTAAGAGGCCACTCGGTAATCGACTACGCCGAAGCGTATGGCCACCGCGACCAGTTGCCGCCCGAAACCATGCCACTGCCCGCTAAGTCAATTCTCCGCGCGGTCAAGAAGAAGCCGGAACCTTTATCCCGTAGTACCGCGACCTTCGATTTCTTTGGAGAGCATACTCCGGCAACCCGAGCCATTTTGCGCCCGCTACCGACCCCTAAACCCGCTCCTGTTCAAGGAGCTTCGATCCGCTGATTTGACGGAAAGCACGCACTTAAGCGGCCACGGCCTGGGCACGTAGTCCCAATTGTACAGCCCGGACCGTCGCCACCCTGACTCCCGCCCGCCTCGCCTGCTTAGCCTTCCTCCTGGCTAGGAAGAAGTCGCCGCCGCGCTCGATGGCCATCCTGCCGTTGCTGAAGTCCGACGCGAAAACCGCCTTAACGCTGTCCTGAGGGAAGCGCTTTTGGCCGATCAGGTAAAGCTGGCTTTGAGGCAGCTTGCAGCAGGGCAAATCTCAGCTTACGCTTGTGCCTGCTGCGGCTCTTCGAACAACGTAGCCTGACCATCGCCGGCGGCGGGCTTCGCCTTGCGCCTGAGGTGGCTCGTGTCGATGGCTCCGAGCGACAAGTCGAAATCGGGTAAGAAATCCGGCACGGCCGAGGTCCCGTCGCTGTGCTTCGAGCTGATGTTTCGATTCACTGGGGCGACGACCAGGATTTCCTGGGGGCCGACTACGATGGGTTTCGATGAGATCCGCGAAAGGACGACGCCACGGGGCGTTTGCCTTAGGAGGATGTAGGCGGTGGGTTTCGGAGCACATTCCCGGCTGATGGCGGCCGGAAGGGCTCCCGTCAGGGCGTAACAAGCGACCTTCCTTCCTGTGATGGTGCAGGCTCTCGTACCGGCCACAACCAGGGCGCCGCTTCGGACCATTTCGGAGATCCGCGAGCCGTTGGTCATCTTCGGGTACCCGTAGGCTTGGGCCGCAGCGAATATCTCCCGCTGTGTGAGCGTTGCGCTTGGGGATTTCGCCATCGTCAGGAGCAACTGCTGCACCCGTTCCGAACGCACATTGTCTGTAAACTCTCCCCACTGCGCCAGGACCCTTGCTCGTGCGTCCCCCTGTCCCTCGATAGTGCTTAGGGGGAAGGGGGTGACTGGGCTGCCTTCGGGTGCAGTGTTCATAGGAGGCTCCGGGCTTCGTGTTTCCTGGGTTCGTTAATTGGCGTCCATGGAAGCGGCAGCGGCCAGTGCTGCTGTTCGTGCTTTGGTTCGATAGACTGCCATGCCTAAAGTATGGGTAGGGTTGCCTCATGAAGCCTTCAGATGCCTCTCGAAAGGCGTTTCTTTGCCCTAGGAACCACCTATTCGTCCCCGGGCCTTAGGACGGTGGCTCAGAGGGCCTCGCCAGCGGGGAATTGGCTAAAAACAGGCCGGCAACAATCTTTGGGCCGTGACCTCAACCGGCAGCGATCCCTCCTCCGGCGTTCAAGAATTCTCAGGGCGCGCAACCTAGGCAAACGGGCCAGGAAGAAATGGCCTGTGGTGGTGGCAAAATCCGGAGGGATGCAAAGTGGTGTTGTGGCAGAGTTTGCGCTTCAGCACACAATTCCCGTGTCCGTCCCAGGCCGTTTCGAGCGAGTATTTGCCCCTTAGGGGGGTCCCCCCGGGGGGCCTCCCAAGAGTCGAGGCCGAGGGGTATCTCACTGCGAGGCGCTGGGTTAGGATGAATCCACGAGGAAGTTGCGTTCCCGCGAACGGTCTCCGTGTCGCGCATCTCGGAGGCCGGCGAACTCCTTGGCGACAAATTTCCCGACGCAAACGGGGAATTCCGCCAGCGCAAACTTGGCAGCTATCCGAGCGACGAACCCCTCCAGCGGGTTTCCGTCCAACTCCCGTCGGTAGATTCCCCGTGCAAGCTTCTCATCCCACAGTCCCCGATAAAGCACAGGGACAACCGTGAGGCCAAGCAGGCTGCACCATTCCAGGGTCTCGTCCCAGCTCAGGCACTCGTTCCGATCATTCCAGACCGAGTGAGCGAAGAAATAGGTCGGCAGGCGGTACTTGATGGTGTGCGTCTCGAACATGTTCTCGCCGCAAACCCTCCACCCTTTGGGGATCTGCCAACCCCACGATGCATGGAAGTTCCGGACCCAGTTCTGAGCGTCGCTGTGTCGGCCGTCTACCGCGCGCGCATGAAGGTAATCCGTGTAACAGGTGGTCTGCTCCCCATCGAGCTTCGCCGAGAGGACGATCTGCGCACCACGAAACCGGTCGATATTCGGCATGAATTCATCGTCCTCGGTCGCTCCTTCGGACCAAGGGAGGTGAGAGGTGCGCGGGTGCTTGACCCAGTCAGTAAATCCCAGGAGGGCGTCGCCGGCGCGGAGCACGGCCTGGACGGATTCGTCCATGAAGAGCGGCCCCTTTGCTCGCTGGCCGTTGCTTAGGTAAGGGTTCCCCCACTTGTCGTACCGTTGGTCGCTGTAGAGATCCATTGGCAGGGCGATCTCCTCGATCCCCGCCTTTTCCCGGATCTCCTCGCAGCTGATTAGGGTCGCCTCCGCCTTCAGGTGGCACGACTCCATTGACCCGTTGTCGCACAGTGTCGCGCCGTTCGAGAGGAAGTAGCCGCCCACTTCCTCTGGGTGGATGAATAGGCGGCGCTCGACGATGTGGTGAGCGTCCAAGCGCCATCCTTCGCCTTCCTTGCGCCCACAGATCACGCAACAACCGTCGCGCTTAAGCACGCCAGCACGAAACGAGTCCCTGTCGAGCAGGCGCCGGGCGATTGGTTTTCGTGAGGCAGGCATGGGCTCTTCGAGACTAGATGGCTCCCTCGGCGAAAATCATCCGCCGGGCTACCGAGGCAACGTCACGCCAGGCTTTATCCCCCCGATGAGACCGCGGTGGCCGCCAGCGGCCGCTTCGGCTCCCCAGGGGCGCCGTTGATGTACTTCCTGCTGAAGATTAGGCCCTTTTCCGTGAGGCGTTTGACCGCAATCGCGGCAAGCTCTTCCCCAAGTTCATCGGCCTTGGCAATGAATATCCTCTCCTCCGTCTTCGGAGTCGTCTCGACGTAAATCGCCACCTGCCGGTTTGTCGCCAACTGCGGGGCCTCTGAATCGCGTCGCATGTTTCGCATATAGGAATAATCGTCGTTTGCCTGTAAGTTTCAACCAGCCCGGCCGACAAATGATGCAAAGGGCTTGAGTTTCACTATGGTTAACTTCGGAAAAAGCCTGCGCAGGATCGCCTGGCATTGAGCCCAGTCACCCAGGCCGCAATGGTAGCCCATCCGGTACGGCACGTAAACCGGTAGCTGTGCCAAGGGGGTGTTTCGGATGGATTTTGCTGCATTATGAATGGCCTCTCCGACTACAGCCATGTTGGCCTCCTCGGTCCCGTATCGCACGAAGCAGTGGGCGATGGCAATGTCTCCATTGGCTCCGACCCGGGCCTGGCCAAGCATGCGATCCCAGTTGACGCCAACCTTGCGCAGAGACTCGTCGTGGACCTCAAACTGGAGTGGGAATTTCGTCTTCAGTGCCGTCCCGTAGTCTCCGAGCGAGCCCGAGCAACACGTCTGGTGGAAGATCACCCCACGGGTCACTTCGAAAATGTCTCCTTCGACGACATTCCCTGCATCAGCTTCGGAGATGAAATGAAAGTCGGCCATAGGCTGTCACTGCGGCCTGATCTTGAGCGGCCCTAGACTGCCCCATCGAGGGCGGTCCACGATGGCCTGGATGGCTGCGTCCTGCCGGTCCCTGGCGAAGATCGACCGTCTTTGTTTTGGCGCATAGAGCGGGTACACGCTGAAGCGTTGGATCAAGGAGGTGCTGTCGGCGGTCGCGGAGGACATGGGTTAACCCTTAAAGTATGGGGTGATTTGGGTAGAAACACCTAGGAAGCGCATCCTAGAAGATCATCCCCTCGACGGTCATGGTGTCGTCTACCCAAAGGCCGCCTCCCACCCCAGGCACAGCCAAGCGGTGCTCGACGTTGCCCTCCCGGACCCTGCTCGTGATGCGGGCGAACGTCGCCCCTGCGTAGGCCCGGAGCGCATTTGCAGCGTCTTTTCGGATCGTGCGAGTGTCCTTCTGGGGCGGAACCGTCGTTGGCGCTGGCATCATACCCCAAGATGGGGGAAAAGAAACAGGGGCCGAAGACTGCTCTTCGGCCCCTGCCACAACAACTAAACAACGACTAACCTGACAATTCGTCTTAGACCAGCTCGCAGGCTCCGCCCTGACAAGCCATGGCCGCTCCGCGGTGAGCCGAGCCCGCAGTGACATCGCGCTCGTCCGGGATCTCCTTGTAGGGCACCGGCGTGTAGCGAAGGCGGTTCCAGAGCTTCACATCGTCGTCGGTCGTGAGCGACATGCGGGGTGCCTGCGCGTACACCTTGTCGTCGCGCTTGAGGAGCGAGATGCCGGTGAACGCGTGCCGATTCTCCCAGATAAAGTCGGCGACCCGGTCCCATTCGTCGTCGCCGACGACCACCGTGTTGGACACGTTGTGATGAACGTCGGAGAAGGTGGAGTAAGCGCGACCCGGCATGACCCAATTCTCCTGCACGCGCTTGACGTAGTCGAGGAACGTGAGGGCCGTGAGGTCGTCGCGGTAGATGCCGTTCGCAGGACCTTCCTGCGGAAAGCGGATGACCGCGGTCGCCTTGTTCGGGTCGTAGACCGAGAGGTCGGTCATGTGCGGATTGTGCTGCTTGAACCACTTGTACACGCCGTCCGCGGTGTTGGCCTGCACATGGCGGATGTAGCGCCGAGCGTGGTGAGGATGGATGCCGGAGCCGCAGTTGAGCACCAAGGAGCTTGTCCCTTCGGGCTTCACGCAAGTGGTGCGGGCCGCGCGGTTGATCCCGATGAGTTCGGCGACAATGGCGTTGGTGGCCTTGACCACCTCAGCGCCGCGCTTTAGGACCGCAGCGTCGAGAAGGACGTTCGGGTTGTCCAAAATCCCGCAGATCGAAACCCCGATCAGGGCCTCGCGCTCATTGAGCACCCGGGTTATCGGCCCCAGGTAGGGCATGTCCGTGTAGTCGGCCTGGAGCGTCCCGATCAGTGAGGCGGCGCGAGCGAGCTTAAAGAAAGCCTCGGGCGTCTTAGCCGCACTCCCAGCCATGGTTGTCAGGTTGCACATCTGGTACCCCCACAACTTGTCGCCCTCGTTCAGCTCTCCCGTGTACCCGTAGTCACGGAGTTTGGCGATCTCCTTGGCAGTGACGATCAGGCACGGGTTTAGCCCGATCTCGACACAGGGATTCGACCCCACGTCCTTGTCGTCGGTGAAGTAGAACCCGGGCTCACCAAATTCCTTCTGGGTCTTGTAGAGTGTCTCGAATTGCTCCCGAGTGACCTCGTTGCGAACTAGGATCGCGGAGTTGTTCGATGCCGAGCGCTGCTCGTTGTCGAGAAACCAGTTGCCGCTCTTCGCGGTCATCATCGCGTCGTCGTCGTGCGAGAAGAGGCAGATGGTGGCCGAGCGCCGGATTCCGCCTGAGAGGACAGCCTTCGCAGTGTGCATCAGGATGTCGTAGACCTCGATGGGAAGAAGGTGCCTGCCCGTGGCGCGGGCGAGGATTGCCTCGCTCTTGTCGAGAGCGCGCTTGAGCGGGAGATGCCCAGGGGCTTTGCCCCCGGAGGTCTTCAGCACGGCACCGCGCCGGCGGATCAGGTTGTAGGCGAACTCCACCTTGTAGCCCTTGACGTAGCTGTCCATTAGCTTGTCGAGGGCATCGGCCCATCCCTCGATGGAGTCGGCGATGGCGTAGTGCTCGACCTCCATCTCGATCTCGTCCTTGCGGGACGCAAGCGCGGGGAGCTGGGCAACGTGCTGCTTCTGCACCGAGAAACCGACTCCGCACCCGCAGAGGAGCAGGTAGAAGTATTCCTTGAAGAAAGTCTGGCGGTTGCAGGGGGAGAACGAGCAGTTGAACATGCGGGCGTTCGCCTGCTCGATTGCGATTCCTCCGAACTGGAGCGACCTCATAGACGGCAGCACGTGCTTGTCGGTGACCTCCTGGAAGGCGCCAAAAATCTCGTCCCGGAGGCTTCCGAAACCTCCCATGTCCTTCACGGACTTTTCCGTTATGATTCCGCGCTCAACAAGTCCCTTGGCGACCTCGGCAACGCGATCTGGCGTCGCACCGGCGAACCTCGAATCGAAACGGCGGAGGTGCATGTCGCGGACGCGCGCAACGGCCTCGTCCCAATCCTCCCGCCGGCCGAGCTTCTCGTCATAGCGGCAGTAGCGGGAGACGGCCACGTACTCTTGCATCCCGTTCGCCAGGTGCTTCACCGGGCGCATGTCGGCCTGCCCCATGCGATAGCGCATGAAGCACAGGGCCACGTTCAGCATCCCCGCCTCAGCCACGACCAGCTCGATGGTGTTCTGCGTGTCCTCAACCTTCGGAACAGTGAACTGCCCGAACTTCTCAACGAGTCTGCGCTGCACAGCAACCGCAAGTATCTGCGCCGTCTTGAACCCGTCGGCGTCCAGACCAAACCCCTTGCTAGGGTCGTGGCGGTGCGGATTCTCCGACGACTGGTTTCGCGCTTCGTACATCGCGAGGGCAATGGCCCTGACGATCCGGTTGATGTCCCACTTTGCCAGGGAGCCGTCGCGCTTCTCCACGGATGGGAAAGGGACGGTGTCGGAGGTGACTGTCAGGGGTGCGTAGTCGGTCGTTGTCGAGGTCATGTGTGGTTGTTGATAAGATGGCCGAGCCTAAAATATGGGGGGCAGATGGGGGAGGATCTTGCAGGTGAGGGGTTCCAGAGGTGGTCGAATTGCGTTACAAGGCCGTATCGCTGGGAACCTCTGCCCCTTGGAAATCAGGGACATAGCCGATAAGGCGGGATGCCAAGGCGTTTGCCTGCAAATATCGACCCTCCGCCAATGCCAACCGAACGGCATGGTAGGTGGAGCCGTAGGGCTCGCGGATCGACGCCTCGATTTCGGGGTCGAGCTTGTAGCCGCAATGGAGACATGCCGGAAGCCCGTAGAGGAGGCAGTTGACCTTCGTGATTTGCACAGCCCGCGGGTCGAGATCGGCTCCGACGAACTTCACGGCTCCGTAAGCCAACGCCCAGAGGGGAACCAGCGAGGCCATAGCCATAAGCGCGGACCCAGATCCGAGGATGGGTTCCGTGATGGTGACCGGGTCGTAGTGCTCCATCAGGACCGCCGAGTGCTTGTCCATGTACGAAATCACCGGGGCGTTGGACCAGTCCCCCACCCCCCAGGGGGCCAACCCCGCGAGGGTCGCGGCCTGGTGCAGGCGTGACATGAGCTGCCCCTCGATGTTCGTCACGGCAATCTGGGCTGACATCAGGCTTAGATGGAAAGGCGTGGTGAATTGGCCTAGGCCGGGATGTCCGATGAGGTGTGCGTAGGGCAGCCCAAGGACATCGGGGTTGTCCTTTCGATGAAACAGCGGATAGCACGCGTGGGACCTCATGATCGCGACTGCCTTGGAGTGGACCTGCATCGCCTTGCGACCAATGCCGCTGTCTCGGACCCCCCAGGGATCTTCCCCCTCGCCGGCCAAGAACGAGGCGACAGTCAATCCACCCCACTTTGCTGGGCGCCGGTAACTGTTGAGCAGGATGCTCTCGGTCAGGTCGAGCAGGGTATGAAAGTCCGAGACGCTGCCCCATCCCTCATAAAGCCTGAGCAATGCTGCCGGCGCGTCCGGGTCGGGCTTGCGGGATTGCGGGCGAGGCTGCTTCACGTGGGCAAGTTGGGGCCAACGGGGGATTTGCGGCCCCCTGCCCTTTTGGAGCAGAGGGCCGCGACCCCTTAGTTCCTCTTCTCACGCACCCTAGCGTGAGCGAGACTGGACCTGAGAAGGCGATGTACGCCCACCTCGCCGGAGGAATCTCCGGAAATTGAAGCTGGCAGCCCCATCCGGGAAATCCCGTGGGGAGTGGCACGCATCTTACTGCCTACCACACCGTCCGCGAAATTGGGGAAAAGGGCTGCCATGGATATAATTATGGGGGGACCCCTCCAGGGTTTCGCCGTTGGGCGCCTCAAATCAGACGTGAGACTCGCCTCCCACGGGCCTCGGCTACGACCGACTGCTTCCCGTGTAGGGAGAAAATCACGTACCGTACGGCACTGCCGCAGGTGAACCTCTCGACGCGCCCCACCCCCGGGAGAACCCTCCGGAACACCGCCAACGCCGCCTTAAGGTCGGGGTCAGGCACCTCCTCCAGTGTCTTCCACACCGTATCAAGACGAAATCCGCGCCCTAGGGTTGCCCCGTGAACACGGTCGTCGTGCTGCCTCTTGGTTCGGCTCGTGGCCTCAGCCTCTAACCGTGCCAGATAGTTCGGGTGCCCAGGGACGATGCCCTTTGAGGCAAGGCGGGCGATGTCAGCGTTGTTGAAGTGCGGCATGCACCAAGATGGCTGTAAAAGCCACAGGCCCGCCTTTTTGAGAAGCGGGCCTGCGCTTATGACCCTCAACCTTATCGTTTTCCAACCGCCTACAGGTCCAACCAACCACGGATGGCCTGCCAAGTTGTTTACTCTTCGAAGGACGCGGACAGGAGAATGTGTCCGATCTCCGGTGCATCCTTGTCGTAAATCTGAAAATCCACGGTCTGCCCGACTAGCGCTTCGCTAGCCGTGATCGTCGCCAGGGAGGGAGCAATCAGCGCGTTATGGGGGGACCCCAAGGTGAGTTGCATCGCGTCCGTGTGGTGCATGATCGCTTTGTACCTCCCCGGAGAGACGGGGAAAATGGTGACCGGCAGGCCACAGAACATGGAGGCGCCGATGATTCGAAGCGTGCCCGATGAAGCGGGGACATCGTCTGGGTTCGCCGCGAGCAGCAACGGCGGACCGGAGCGATCCGTTGGAGCCGTCTTCTTGTCGAAGTACAGGACCGCAGTAGCGGTGCCGTTGATCGAGTCGTACGGGACCAGTTCCAGTGTGTTCGACGATGCCCCGCGGACCACTGCGCCCTTCGGCGTGGTATCGACCAGAACGTGGATGAATAGAGAGCCCTCGCGGCTGTACGCGACCAAGGAACCCGTCTTGTTCTTAAGCTCGTCAAAGTTGACCGGCTCCAGCACGACAAGGGAGGATTCGCCGAGGTACGGGCACATCGAGCCAGTTGCCGCCACTTGGCCCACCCAAAGCGTGGCATTACTGTCTGTCATCGACTTTGCCATCTTGAGCGCCTCTCCGTAAGTGCGGTCCGACTTCGGCATCACTCCACTCGGGTTGCTGGCAGGGTCCGGTGCTTTCGTCCTGTGCCAGTGGTACGCAGAGGCCATCGTGTGGCATCCGCTAGCGAGCAGTTGGCTGCCAAGAAGAAGGGTGCAGATGATGGCGCGCGTGGTGCAGGTCATGTCGGGATACATGAATTATGGGGGGTGGCTGCCAGATCATACAGACGGGTGCTCCCATAATTGTAGTATGGCCGACCTCGCCGCCAAACCCTCTGCCCTCCTCGTAATGGACTGCGCGAACGTGAACCGGTCGTTCATGGTCAACGGTGTTCAGGGACTCATCGACTACAGCAGGGTGCCGGGGGTGATCGAGGGCGCAGCCGGCGTGGATCTCCGGGAAGCAGTGATCTGCGAATACAGCAGCCACAACCCAGAGCATATCGACTACCTGGGGGCGTTGAAGAAGAGCGGCTACACCGTTGTCGAGCGCCGCTTGCGAGCGGTGACCGGTTCAGACGGGACCCACAAACTCATTTGCAACATGGACGCCGAGGTAGCCAATGAGGCGCTCCTTCGCTCGCACGCCCACGATGTTGTCGTTATTGGTAGTGGGGATGCCGATTTTGTGCCCCTTGTGCATGCGCTCAGGATGCAGGGCAAGAAGGTCCTGGTGGCAGCGAACAAACCTGCGATTTCGCGGCAACTCGCAGAGGCCGTGGGCTTCAACCGTGTCATTGAGTTCGGCCAGTACCAGAAAAGTCTGGCAATGGCCCCCGGTGAGCGCGCCCCATGGCCCAACCACCTCAAGCAAGTCGATAGGGTGCCCGCGCAGGAGATCGGTAGCCCTGGAAAGACGGACTCTGCGACCCTCTTGATCGACGGCTTCAATCTCTACAACTCCGCTGGACACGAAGGGTGGAGGATCAACTGGCGAAGGTTGGTGTCCGAGGCTGAAACCAAGTATGGCAACCTCAGCAACGTGCTCCTGTTCGACCGGGGGCCGAAGCCGGCTGTCGTCAACGATCTCTACGCCCGGCTTCAGGATGAAGGGTGGAGGGTCGAACTGAAGGAACCGAAGAGCAGCGGGTCATATTCGTGCGTCGTCGAAATGGCCTGTGCGTCGATTGAAGCGGCGCGGCGCGGCGACAGCGTTGTGCTGGCGACCGGCAGCGGGCATCTCCTCTCAACAGTTCGAAGGCTGAAGGAGAATGGCGTATCCGTGGGGTTGATGGCTCCTGAGTGCGGACTCTCGGGTTTGCTCCACAAGGAATTCTCTCCCGAGGCATTCTACAGCATTACGAGCCATCGCGAAGAGTTGATTTACCGCAACTCCGGCCCGTCATCAGCCTCGTGGATCGACAGGGGTTTGCCGCCGCTCCCCTCCCCGCGTTTACCCTCCCGTCCCGGCCAAGGGCAGCAGTCGCCGCAGTAAAAGCAGAAAACCCGGGGTTACCGGGTTCTCTTTCTTCTAACCTTTGGTCGGCCGCGGTCTTTGGTCCACGGCCATTATGTAGGTGCCATTATCTCTTTCGAGGCATGAACCTTTCGGCTCAAGGGCGGGAATCTGCTGACAAGAACATGATCGCCAACTTCGGCGTTAAATCAAGATGGAACTGGTAGGAGGCGCAGTTGGCATCAAGAGCAACCTGCCGTATCCATTCGTGCGTCCTCAGGTTTGGCGTGGGCAAAAGTACCTACGGGGTGCTCGTGGAGTTCCGGTTCGGAGGGCTCAAATATACCCACCAAAGCCGCTGGATCAATGGAGCCGCCGTGGGAGAGGTGCCAAAGCAGGTTGTTCCTCCAGAGTGCTCGGTCCATGCTGCTGGCCGTGCCGTACGGGAAGTGGGCGGCTGTGCAAGGTTTGTTCATATTAGCGTCGGTTATCCGTTAATTATGGGGAGGAATAGGACGTTGCTCCTTCAGACTGGTCCGAATGTGCAGCTTCTGTCATGGGCGCCCCATAGTTATAGGATGACCTTTACGTCTAAAACAATGGCCAGCGCGAAAAGGGGCTACACGCTCACTGAAATCATCGTTGTCGTTACCCTAATCGGTATCCTCGTCGGAATCGGCTATTCGCTGCTGACGAAGACCACCGCTACAGGTCTCACCAACGCCGGCAATCGCAATGCCGCGGAGTTGAACAACTGCATGAATAATCTCCAGGCCGCGAATGCTAACTTCGCGACGGGAGCCGCGGCCGTCACCCAGGGCACCGCGACCAGCTCCGCGACGGTCACAATGCCAGCCGCGCCTGCCACGGCCGACATCCAGACTATCATCACAGCGCTCACAAACGGCACAGGTATCGCCAGCTATGGGAGTACCCAGATGATGTCCAAGGCCCCGACCGCCGCTTCATACAACTGCGCCATTCAGGCTGGCACGCTTAAGCCGGTCTTCACCTACAAGGGTGCCGGCGCTCAGCCTTGATCCCTCTCGGGATCATTCAGCCCGTCATGAGGGCTTGCTCCGTGCGAGATTGAGCCGACTGGAGTCGGCCAAGGGTTGTGCCGCTGAAACAGCACGCTTCCTCGGTAAAGGGCGTCAATGAGCGTTTGACGACGATCATGCCATGCCTAGTGTCTGGGTAATTCTCGTGAATCCACCGCGCCTTGCGCTTGGCCTCCGCCGTTGACGGCACAGGACTGCGGTAAACCGCCTTGCATGGCGAGACGGACACGTCACTGCCGACAGCGCCCTCTGGGTTTTGGGTGACAGTGCCTTCCACTTGGTAGTGGAGCGACACGTCACCAGGACAATCTATGCGGATCTCCCCCGTGAGCCCAAATGTCGTCTCCCATACCTTTGAGCAATTGGCACGAACGGCCAGACGGGGCTCAACAGCATATCCGCAGCTGAGCGCATTTTCCACCGAGGGTATCGAGTGGGCGCACGCCGAGATTGGTACATCTGCATCAAAGACGTGAAACACTCCTCGCGGAGTGCGCAAAGTGTATTCGTGGTGCCAATTGAGTGGAGCGACCAACTTGCCGGAGCGATAGCTCACGGCCGCTGGCAGGCCGAAAGTACGAGGGGACATCGTAGGGAGTGAGGAAGTATGTTGCGAGGCGACCCCGCAAGCGGAATCCGATCAGAATCTATGGCCAGGATGCCGAGCCAATGAATTCGTCGGGGTTGGAAGAGGGGTTGACGAGGGTGTTGCGGAGTACGCAGCAAAGACGCGGTTGAAGATTTCATTCGCAGATTGCCATGCGTCCTGCCCCACCGGCTCCCGTATCCGCTGTGAAAAGTCCATCTCGCCTCTCTCGATAGAGGCCCCCCGGGGGGTGGTCCGATCATGCCCCCTGCCGGCAATCAGCTCCACAGCGTAGGCCAATTTGAGCCCATTCCATATCCTGGCCGGCCCCTTGTTCAGAGCATCAATCAGCTCCCGCGCTCTCTCACATCCATCATGCGAGTTGAATTCAGTGCAACAAATAGCCCGCCCCGCCACGTAATGTTTGAACTGGGCGACTCCTCCATTGGAGACGTTCCCACCAAGGTACCCGAGGGCGCTTGCAGGGTTGAGCTTGTTGAATTGCTCCCGTTCGGAATTCGTCTCGGTCTCCCACTTCTCCCTAGAAAACGAGGGACCCTCGCGTGCCGAGGGAAAGCCCTCGGCTAAGAATTGTGATTGCTCACAGAGCCCAATGGATCGACGTGTTCCCATCTCCGTGAATCGGCCGTTTGCGGACGGGTTCTGGAGCAGGTTACCCGCAAGCGTTCTCAGCGCATTCAGGTAGTCCGGGCAGTTCCCGGCAAGCGCGCAGCGAAGGTAGTCTCGGCGGACCTCGTTTGAGAGCCTGCCTATGGCTCCATCGTCCCCGGACGATTGGAGATCGGCGATATGACAGGCGCTCTCTCGGTCCTTCCCGCAATGGACAGTCGCAAGCAATTCGTCGTGTTGTTCGGCCTCGACAAACCACGTCCACCCCTCCCGTTGTCCAGGAAAAGGCGTGTGGCTTTCAGGGCTGGAACTCATCTAGGAACCGGGCAGGTGTTAATTCCCTATTAGCCAATTGCAGGTCCTACGGCGACAGAAATTTCCGGGGGCGAATCTACTTCTCCTGGCGCCCTGTCCAGGACCGCCGGCCTCATGCGGGCCGCCACGGCGCATAGTCGCCGGTCACGCTCAGCTGCAAGCGCTCGCATGAAGAGTTTCTCCGACTCGATGCCCGCTTTGCGCTCGCCCCACATCATCTGGTCGATGATCGAGGTTAAGTCTTCAAGGGACGCGTTTTTCGGGGCCGACATGACGGCCCGTGCGATCTCCGCCGCTAACGGTGTTGAGCCGCCCGCGTGGACCATGCCCTGCTCCCGCGAGGACCCCGAGACCACGAAGGTTCGAGGCGACTGAGCGAATCGTGCCAGCGCCCTCCAAGGGGCGATGAAGGTGTCGATCTCCTTTGGCAGTTGCAGCTCAACGCACGTGATCGCCTCGGCATAGAGGGCCATGAAGAACGGCAACCCGTCTGTCAAAACGTGCTTCCCCCTCAAGTCCTCGGCATGCGGAGTTGAGAACACCGGCGTATCGACGGTGGCGAGGCCGAGATGCACCACGAGCTGCGCGAAGCCTTCGTACCGGCTTGCGATAATTATCTCCGCAGGAGGCAGAGTGGAAAAGAGTGCTGTCATTGCTGTGCTTAGATTATGGGGTGACCGAGGCAGAGGCTACCGCTGGCTCATCCCGAGAGCCTTTCTGCATGAACGTGTAATGGAACTGTTAATCTCGCCGGCCGCCGGCGGTTTCTCCCTAAGCTCCGCAATCCTCCCACGTCTTGGTCCGCCAGAATCAAATCCAGTTCGAGCCATTGGGGCGATGGGTGGGCAAAGAAGGAGGCGTCTGGTCGAACGAAAGCCGGCGGGTGAGAGCCGCAAATCTACCACCCCCCGGGGGGCCTCATTCGAGGGAGCGGCACCGTGAAAGAGGAAGGCTAACGAGTGATTGTCGCCCCTCCTCCCCCACCCCTTCGGCTTGAATCCGGACATTGAAAGCCGATTATGATGGGGTGCCACGAACACCCAGAGCCACTCGTGAAGCCACCCGCCGGCGGCTGGCGAACTTCCGTGCGCGAAAGAAGTCCCAGGGCCTTGTGGAGATCCGGGCGCTTGTGCCGGCTTCGGTCGTCGCGGAGCTGGAACTGGCAGCCCTGTCCCTGCCCGACGGTGCGAAGGAATCGGCGATCCGTCTGGCGCTGGAAGGGTACGTCGAGAAGCACGCCCAAGAGGCCAAGCAGGTGCGGCTACTTATCTCGAAGTATTGGTCTCAGGTAATGGAATACAAGGCCCGGGTCCCTACCCCGCTCCGCGGAAACGCCCCCGTCCGGATAAAGGAACGATGGTACACCCCGGATGAGGCCACGAAACTCCTCGAAATCCGGACCCTGATCGAGGGCTTCTTCAAGGCCCGTGGGGTCCCCCACCCTTACGAAGCTGCCTGCGGGGTCTTCAACAGGCTTTCGGTGGCTAAGTGATTTGAACGAAACGGCTTCGTGCCATCCCTAGTTTGATCTCAGCCGAAGTCCGTGCGTTACGCGTAACGCATCAAAACGTCCATAAATTTCGGTCGATTCTGGAAGATTAGCCGGCCCTCAGAAAAGCCGAAAATGCGACGGAAACGTATTGTGCGCGAGAAATGCGCGATTATCGCGCGTAATCTGGTTCGGTCACGGTATTGGTAATGGTAACGGTAACAGTTCGTGTTACCGTTACGGTAAAAGTAACGGATAAAGTCGAGGTTTTGGTAACGGTAACAGCTGCCGTCATTGAATCTGCGCGAATACTGCGCGATTTCTGCATTGACATTTGATTGTGATGCGGTGCAGAATTAGCGCAGAAAGCAAACCTCCGTTCGTCGAACCTATGAAAGATCCACTACTCACGCCGCCGCAGCCCGCGGGAAAGGTCGCAAAAGGCCGTCCACCGCATGGCAGATACCGGCTGATCCGAAGCAAGTTTGAGGAGATCGCGAAGGCCAGAGATGTCCTCCGCCTGTCGGACCGACTGGCGGCAAAGAGGGTAGGGCTCAGGGGCGCTCGCGAGTACGCGGAAGCCTACGATCTCCTGAAAAAGCATGGGGCGAGCATCATGGCCCAGAACGATTGGGAGGGGGTCGAGGCAGTCATCTACGCTCGGTTTCCCCGCTACCGAAACGACAAGAAATTTCACGAGATTCAGGCTGAATACAATGACCCACGGCCCCGGTTGGGTCTCGCGGATGCGGGCATGGAACCGCCGCGGCAGGGTGGGGGGGAGAAGCCATCTGGCGCCACGCCAGATGCCCCGGCAACGCCCCTTGTGAGGCCGCAAGCATCTACTCCGCAACGAAGCCCTTGGGGCGGGAAAGACCCAGGCAGCCGCGCCTTCCCCAAGACCTAAACACCCCTATCCATGTCGCGAATCGTCATCACCACGCAGGAAAAGGGTGGGGTAGGAAAGACCACCACTGCGGTTCACATCGCCCACCATCTGAAGGCCCTCGGTCACGAATTTGTCCTGGCCGACCTCGACTACGAACCTCGAATGCTGGTGCGGTACGATCCGCTTTGCGGCCTCGTATCCCCCAACGTCGAGGCGCTGAAAGCTGGCGTCAGCAATGCGTCCGAACTTGTGGATCTGGCTCTGAAAGGGCGGAACCTCCTGATCGACTGCGGGGGGAACACCTTCGAGTTTTGGGACACGCTGTTCCGGATCGTCCGCCCAAACCTGCTCGACACACTGGCCCAGATTGGGGCGAAGATCACCTTGGTCGTGATGGTCAGCGACGACCTCGACTCGCAGGACTACTTCGTCCGATACGATTCCCTTTTCCCTGGCGCAACAAAAATTCTGGCGACAATCGGCGACGACGTTCGCGCCAACCCTGGCTTCCCGACGCACCCGGAGAAACTCACGATCACGCTTCCCCGCATGCCCGACATCCTGAACCAGGCCGTCCAGAGGCTTGCGAAGCCCGTGGGGGAAATCGCGCTCATGCCGCCAGAGGGCCTGAAGTTCCCGGTAGGGTTTGCCCGTAACGCAGACCTCGCTTTCTCAGAGCAATTCACACGCATCCTAGACTATCTCAAACCATGAGCACGCCGCGCCGCACTACGTCTGAACTCATAGCCCTCGCCCAAAAGGACGGGTGGCACCAAGACCCACTCGGGAGGGAGATCATAGCCGAACTGGCTGCCCGCAAGCCCATCCCAACTGCCGCCAAGCTATCCATCGCTGTCCTGGCGGGCCTGCTGGCGGTCGCTTTCATTGTGATCGCGGACCAGCGGGCCAAGGGCTCCGCCCTGGAGGCACGAATCGTGTCCGCACAAGCGATTGAAGAGGGGCTCAAGGCCCAGATTGCCAGCGACGCCAAGGACTACGAGAACCTCCGCTCCTCCAGTGATCTAATCGGAAAGACCCGTGATGAGGCAAAGTCAGAAGTCATGAAGGCCCTGAACGAACGCATCGACCGCCTCACCCGGGAGAACGAGCAGCTGAAGGTGGAGAATGTCGCCCTGAAGACGGCGGCGGATAAGCGTTAGCCGCAGATTTTCTACGGTCCCATGCGAGTTTCGGCCGTAGATGTCATTGTGCCCCCTTCTTCAACAGTCCAAGCCGACCCCCTCACACGCTTTCGTGTGCGGATAAAGGAACTCCTTCCTCGCGGGAAGGAGTTTTCGGCCACAGCCGCACTTGAAGCGCTGGCGCGCGCAAGGGGGAATTCAACTCCTGCCGAGGTCGAGGCGTTCAAGACTGACCTCGCTCCTCTGCCAAATCCGTTTCCATCGGTACCGACCACGGACATCGCCCTGAAGCGCATCCAGAGTGCTGTGGCGAACAAGGAAACGGTGGTCGTCCTCGGCGACTACGATGTGGATGGGATCATCTCGACCGTGCTCATGTTCGAGGTGCTTCGCCGCACCGGGCTCAATGTGAAGTGCTTTATCCCGGACCGCATTGAGGACGACTATGGCGTGACGCAGAAGGCCGTGGAGAAGTGCTTGGCCGAGTACGCCCCAAAGCTCATCATCTCCGTGGACTGCGGCTCCACTTCAGTTGGGGTCATCGGTCCGTTGAAGGAAAAGGGTGTCGATTTCATCGTCCTCGATCACCACGAGCCCGGCGGATGCGTCGAAGGCCACCCCGCCTTGGCCCATCTGAACCCAAAGGCATGGAAGGGCCGGTCCCCCTTGGTGGATGAGGCGGCTTCGTTCTGTGCAGGTGGTTTGGTCTTCTTCTTCGCCGAATATCTCGCAAACGCGCTTCCCGCCCCGGGTTGGAGACGGGATCGTTCCCTGATTCTCGCCGGCATTGCCACGGTTGCCGATGTGATGCCGCTCACCCGAACCAACCGGTCTCTCGTACGGCATTCCGTCTCCCTCGCGTCCACCGCGCAGGGGAGGAGCCTGGTCCCAGGGGTCTCGCTCCTGCTTGAACGTGCATCCGCTGCGGAATTCACTGCAAAGACTTACGGTTGGGTGATCGGTCCGCACCTAAACGCCGCTGGACGCGTCACGCACGCACGAATCTCTGCCAATCTTGTGGCGACCAACAATCCCGAGGTTATGGCCAAGAGCGTCGCAGAGTTGATCGCCACGAATCGCGAGCGCAAGGCCGTGCAGGACAAGGTTCAGGATCAGGCCATGGAACAAGCGGAGGTGCAGATGGCCCTGAATCCTGAGCGCCGATTCCTGGCCCTATTCGGAAAGGAATGGCACCCTGGAGTGGTGGGGATCGTGGCCGGGCGAATTCGCGAGCGGTTCCTGTTGCCGAGCATTGTCTGCGGCCTTCACCCCGAGGAAGGGTATTGGAAGGGTTCGGCACGCAGCGTGCGCGGGTGTAACCTCGGCGGCATCGTCCATGAGGCCGTGGACGCAAAGGTGCTGCTCGGTGGGGGAGGGCACCAGATGGCAGCCGGCCTTCGCCTGGCACAGGGCCGCGAAGATGAGTTTCGGGCGTGGCTCGAAGATCACACTGCCGGGATGACATGGGACACCGAGGAGCAATTGGAGGTACTGGGGCCGTATTCTGCCATGAAGGCCAAGGACTGGGACAAGCTGCTGTCCCTGGCTGGCCCATTTGGTAATGGCAGTCCGGAACCGGTCATGCTGCTGCAAAACGCAGTGTTGACCGGTGGAATCAAGACTCTCGCGGCGTCTCAGTCCGGCAAGGTCTTCGGGCTCTCGTTCGAGCTGGTGGATAACGGCCGCACCTACAAAGTCTCGTGGCTGGGCCTATCCGCGGAAGCGGATCTGGCTGCCGCCGAGGGAATGCTCCGTCAGCGACAGCCAGCGAATTACGCAGTCCGGCAAACCTCTCGGGTCAAGGAGGGCATGACCTACCTGAACCTTGAGATCGCCGGACTGCCGAAGGCGGCCTAGCCCCCTTCGGCTACCTCGTCAGCACCTGACGCCACGAGAAATTGCTCGATGCCCCCTTCTCCTCCGTTCGCGATCTTCCTCTTCATCTTGGCCAGCGCATCTTCTACGACCTGGCGAACCCGCTCCGTGCAGTAACCGGCCTTCTTGGCAATCTCGGTCAGGGTCTTGGGATCGGTGCCGTCGAGGCCGAAGTGGGCAACAAGGTACTGCCTCTCCCGCTCTTCCAGAGTATCGAGTTGGTCCATGATAAGCTTCGACTTTTCATTGCTCTCGATCACTTCGTTCGGGCGCGGGCCATGGTCAGCAACCCACTCCTCGCCGCTCTCAAGCAGTAGAAGAGAGACGTTTGACCTCCGCGCCGCTGCGATCACGGCGATGCGCTGGGCTCGCCGGGTCGAGATGCCGTGCTTGGCAGCGAACTTGTCGATGTCGAGGAAGGTGCGGCCGTGCAGGTGCAGCTCGTCCTCCAGATCCGCCCTGTACTGCAAAACGAACTTATGATTCTGCCGGCCACCGACCTTGCGACTGTTTCGCAGCTCGTCGAGGACCGCCAGACGCCCCTGGTAGTACCAGAAGTGGAAGATGTCCGCCTTCGCCTGGTCGAACTTCTTCAAACTCACAATGAAGCGCTCGAAGGCGATTGAAGCCGCGTCATCGGCCGAGAGGGCGACCGACCGCATTTCCATGCCGATGCGCTTGGCAAGGAATCGGGCCGAGGTGAGCAGAGTTGCAAGGGCAGCCATATCGCCGCCCTTCGCGGCCACAGCTAGCTTGTTCTGCTGCTTGCGGTCAACGAGACAGTCAACGATGGGCTGGGTGCCACTGGGTGTAGAGTTCATCTACGCCAAGATGGCGGGCGGTTTTAGAGACCGCTCCGCCATATCCGAAAAAAATCAGGCCGGTATGGCGATGGCCGCCGGCATCTCCAAATTGACGATGGATTCCGCGCCGACGGAGGCTACCACATGGTGCATCTGCCAGTCGCTGTAATCCGACTCGTCCTTGTCAATGCGCAGGTCAGTGAACGGGACGCGGCACATGAGGGCAACTGGGGAGCCTCCAAAGGAATCGCATGCCCGCTTGGAGAAAAGGGCAGGACGGTCGCCGGTGCGCTCAGTGGTCACAAACACCACCTTCGAAAGGTCGGCTTTCCGCCCTACCTTGTGAAGACCTGCGACCAGGCCCTTTTCGCGGATCGACTCCAGCAGGGCCGAAGAGGTGTGATGGTAGACGATGATGGAGTGCCCGCCGAGAAACTTGCGCACAACGCTGTTGATGACCTTGAGGGAAATCGACCCGTCACGGTTCACCCTGACCCCGAACTGGTCGAGGAGGTAGGCGAAGACGGCCTCGTCCGGGGGCGCCTGGCGCGTAATGTGGTAAGGTTCGCTCAAACCGTGGTTGGCAGAGATCCAATCGCGGAAGAGTTCGAACATCACGAGCTTCTCGGAGAGTTTCCGAAGGGTCTGGCTTGCGGTGGTTGAGGTCGAACTGTTCATGCCTGTTTTCTAATTATGGGTTGGCGGGGGGAGAGACTACATGTGGCTCCACCCGAACGGTTGCAGGGTTGAACAATTCGAGCCCTGGGAGGCAAATGTGCCATGTGGGGATGCCCTTACCGAGGCAGATTCCCATGGTGTTGGCGCTTCCGCCGGGCTTTAGCTCGGCGCCGGCCCCGAAAGTAAGCGCGACGACACCGTCGGCGTTGTCCGCGATCCCTGCGTTACGGGCATCGAAACCGAATCGAACCTCGCTATGGCACCCCGAATCGAGGATCGCCCGACGCAGTGCATTCAGGCTGTCGCCCCCGCATTTGCGCGAAAACTCGCGGTGCCAGTGGTTTGTGATGCTCCCGGGGCACTTGCGATAGGGTTCGACATACCTTCCAGTAGCCAGACTGTAATGCGCGGGGAGGTATAGCCGGAGAGATGGTACACGCCCCTTGAGGAAGAGGTGAACCGCCAGATGGTCGGCGAAAGCAGCCCCTCCGCTCACGAGGGTATCGACCGACCCCAAGGCTGAAATCAGTCCTTCGACCTTCTCGTACGCCGCCCGATAGAGCGCAGAGGTGATCCGGAAAGCGTCATCCCTCCTCCCAGCGGAGCCGATAATGGCCAGCTTTTTGACTGTCGGAAAAGGTTTCATGCGCTCCGAGGCAAGATGGCGAGGTACCCCCCGGGGGGCCTCCACAGAGCCATCGGCTCTTTCAAAAGGGGCGATTCCGGCAGCAGAAGGCTGTTGAAGCGCTCCGGGTAGTACCGAGCCGCGAATTCCTCGGCGACCGCGACGCCAAAGTAATGGTCCCCGTCGCCATTCCATCCTGGGTCCACAACCTGGCCGCCGGCGGTGGCGCACCACGTGTGCTCCCGCGGAACCGGAATCCCGGTGACCGAAGCGTACCCTTCGACAAGGAACAGGCCCCGCCGGCGCCCAGCCTTGCTTTGCAACAGCTTCCATGAGGCTAATGCCGGGAACTCGCTGGCAACGCCCCCGGCCGCCGATTCGGGCTGCCCATAGAACGTCCCAACCCCTGGCGAAAGCAGCAGCCCCCGGCCATTCATTGGCGAATACTGGGCGAGGCGGCTAAGAAGTTCCAGGAAACGAGCCTGGGGGAATGGTGGCACATTCCAAGATGGCCTACTTCTTGCCGGGCCTGGGTTGTTTTGGAGGGGTAGGGGAGCGGCCTCGCGCCTCCTCGTCCTCCAAGACGATCTTTGCTACGATGGGATCGAGTTTGGCTCGTGCAGCTACCCTGAGGGAATACCGAAGCACGTGGGATTGCGAAATCACCCGGTCGCCGGACTCGCTCGCCACGAGCTGCGCGCGCACCTGCTCCATAAGCCTGGCGTACTGGGGTGGAAATTTGGCGGAAACGGGCTTCATGGGGCGACGGTAAGATAACTATGGGGTGCGTGAGCCCGAAAGAAAGCCAAAAAGCCTTTAAAAGTAAAACTTTCAATAGTCTTGAAAGAAAAGATTCCTTTATTCTTGAAATTCATAATTGGTTGGCGATGATAACTGCGAACCAAATAATGCGATGGCCTTCAAACCACTAAAAAAGCAACTCCACCCCGTGCGTCGCTGGGCCGTCAAAGGTCCTCCCGGCTGCGGCAAGTCATCATTCGTGACCCAGGCCGAGGGACCGATCCTCGTACTGGACATTGATCGTCGCTTTAGCGACGTGCGCCATCTCACCACCTCGGACGTTCTGAGCATCTCGGACCAGGACGCAGATCTGGCCGATGTCCGCGCCATTGACCGCCTGATTGCCGAGAACTCTCGGAACAGCGGCATCAAGAGCACCGTCGTGGACTCCGTCACGCCACTATTCCAGCGCATCATCCGTCGCAAGGCCCTCGACGAAGCCGCCGGCGAAGGCGAGAGGAACAAAGGGGCCGCCCACCGCGAGAAGGCCGACACGATGGCCCTCCTGACCGATGCAGTCTGCGCCAGCGCCGGAGCCGTCTACTTCATCTGGCACACTGGCCACAGCCGTCTCGGGACCGAGGTCAAGGAGACCGAGTCCCTGTCCAAGGTCGAGCAGGAGCGCCTTCGCCGCCACCTGAACGCCGAGATCGAGGTGATCTCGGACCCGAAGGACACACGCCGTCGCGGCGTCAAGGTGCAGTATTGCCGCACCAATCCCTCCGCCGAGGGCAAGATCCTCTGGGATTCCCCGGAGAACCTGGCCGCCGGGACCTTCTGGAAGGGCATGATGGATCGCCTCGACATCCTCTTCACCCCCGCCGCCGCCACGCCTGCTCCGAAGCCGGCACCCCTCCCGTCGTCCACCGCGGCTGCGGACGCCCCGACCCCGGAAACCGCCCCCCGGGGGGACGCTCCGGTCGCCCGGACGTTCGCGAGCCCCGATGAGGCCATCGCCTGGGGTGCCACCGAACTTCAACTCAACGTGGAGGAGGTTGCCGCGGTGTACGAGGAGACAAAGAAACAGGTTAAACCTGCGTCTGCCAAGCAGATGTGGACGGCCTGGGTCACCACGGTAGAGGAGCGCAAGAAGCTCCTAGCGGCGAAGGAGTTCTAGGACCCAACTTTAGTTCAGGGCAGTCAAAAATCATCGCAGTAAGGGCCGCCGGCAAGTCGCTGGCGGCCCTTATTGTTTTTCGACAACGGAACTCGTCGTTAATACAGTTTGGCCCTCGGAGCGGGTCCGAGAAAGCTCAAGGATGTCTAAGGCAGTAATTGCACTCATCCTCTAGATATGGGGGCGACCGTGCGTAGCCCCCTCCCGTATCGGTTTCGTTGGGCCGCCATCCAAAACGCGTTTCTCCCAATGCCACCCCCCATAATTCCTCTATGGACACCCTTAACGCTGCGGATAACGAAAAGCGGAGCAACCTGCTGAAGGTGATGCTCGCGAACCAGATCGTCAATCAATCAACCGACCTCCACATCAGCAAGGAGGGGCGCATGATGTACCGCTGCCGTGGCAACATGGTGCTGGCTGCCAATTGGGAACGCCTGACCGACCCAAAGGGATTCCTTCTCCCGGAGTTCTCGTTCGACAAGGTCCGCGAGCTTCTGATCGGAGAGGAGAGCGAGATCGGCGGTGTGACGAAGGTCCACCGCGGCCAAACCACGCAGGTGCGCGTGCAGGGGCTCCGCACCGCCTCCGGAGACAAGATATTCATCCGCGTTCAACCGCTTGAGCCGCCGAAGTTGGTCAGCACCTTGGCGTCCCAGATGTACAATCCGCTGAGGACGGCCCTGACCAATGCCAGCGGTTTGGTCCTAGTATGCGGCCCCATCGGCTCCGGAAAGACAACTCTCGCGGCCGCGCTCGTCGAGCACTGGGCCAGCAACCGCGCGCGCCACATTGCGACCATCGAGGACCCGACCGAATACCTCCTCTCGCCGAAGTCGGGAGAGGTCTCCTCGGTAAACGCCAACCTGCTGCGGGGGCTTCCCGGCAAGGGGGCGGCCTTCACGGAGGTACTCCGCGACCTACTGCGCTCCGACATCGACGGGCTGTTCATCGGCGAGGCCCGCGACCCATCGACCAGGAACGCATGCCTGGACTTCGCAGCTACGGAGGAGCCTGTGGTCACAACGGTCCACGCCGGCGGCTTGGCCGACGCGATCCTGCGGCTCACGCACAGCGAAGATGGTCGTGACACAGCCTCACTCCGCCACGTGCTTTCGCAGTGCTTGCACTCCATTGTCTACGTGAAGCTTGCCTACACCAGCGACGGGAAGCCGGTCCCCGTCATTACGGCGCTCCCCGGGCACATCCCGGCTGTACGCAACGCCATCGCTACCGGCAACCCAGCCACCATCTCAACGAGCCTCTCCCAGGCTCTCGCAGGTTGCGAAGAGCAGGGAGGCGCCTCTGGTGGCAAAGCCCTGCAATCCGCAACGGAACGCCAGGCGACAGAAGCTTCTGCGAAGGAAGCCCTGCCTCCTGAGGCCCGTCAGCAGAAGACCTGACCGGTCGTCACAGGTCCGGTTTACGTCGGTTGCCATACCCCCCGGGGGGCCTCCTACGAGGGAGGCTCGGGGAGTTTGAGCGCTTCCGGCATAGAGGGCAGGTGGGCTCGGTATTCGAAATGAGGCTGCCGTCGTCCAGAAGGCTCTTTCTCTGGACGCCCCGACACAGGGGTTTGTCCGTCTCCAGGTCCACGGCATGCGTCCGGAATGCCGCCTGGTGCCCCTTAACGCGTCCGTAGGCAGCTTCGCTATAGGCAGAGGCCGCGACCTCGAAGGTGAGGTACTGGAAGCCCGTAGAACGGGCAGGAACGATACCCCAGTCGCGGGCCTTCATGGCGCGGCGGTAACTTTCGGCGCCACAATGCGGCTCCTAGCCGCCCGGTCGGCCGTTCGCATCGCCTGGTCGTCGTCCGCGCTCCGCAGGAACCAGTCTTGCGTGGCCGCCCAAGCGTAGATCGCCAACAGATCCTTGGGGGTGCGGACGGTCTCGTAGCGCCCGACGGCAGCCTGGCAGGCTCTGTGAGTGCGTTCTTCCGCAACCTGGGTCCCTGCAATGGCTTTTCGGGTACTACGGCTCATTCTAAGCCAAGTTGGCGCAGGCAGTAGCGGCCGCAAGGGTCACTTCGGGTAGTGGGGCGGCTTTGGACCGATATAGACTGGGGGGAGGGTAGGATACCCGTGCTCGGCCATCTGGTCGGCCGTGGCGTCGATGATCGTCCCGTCTGGCATCTCCAGCCACACGTGCTCCAATTCGCCCCCGGCGATCTTGAAGAAGCGGGATACGACCTCGGTCTTGATGTTCTCGGCAAATGACAGGTATCCCTGGAGGGGGAGACTGACTGCATCGCACATCCTAGCCGAGGGGCGTCCGTCCAGTATTCCCGCGCGGAATTCGGACACCGTTTCATGGATAGAGTTAAGTGCCGCCGGCGTTAAGGGGGCAACTTGCACAATCAGTAACCCCTGAAGGCGATCTGCCTGCGTCGCACAGCGACATCCATGTCCGCTTCAGCTGCCTGGACGTGCCGCCTGCTCCGTGAAATGTACATGGCGCCCATGACCACGGCTAGCATCACGCCGCCATAAGCCAAATAGATGCGGGAGAAGAGGGGCACGGAATACACGCCGATGAAAACCCCGAGAAATAGCGCGACCAAGATTGAGGCGCCCCAAGCCCCCAAAACCGCCCTTTGCCTCTTGCGAAGCCTCCGAACCCGAAAAGTCATGAACTGCGCCCGGACAGACTCAGCGTTGGGGGACATTCGCGGTGATTCGTTCATGCCGCGGTGGTTGCAGGGAGGGGGATGGTCCGGTCATTGCGCCGGTCGAGCAAGGGGAACTCGTTGCCCCAGGCTTCGAGAACTGAGTCGAAATGTTCGCGGTCCTCTGTCGAGACAGACCGGCACGGGGAGAATCGCGCCCCGTCGGTGCGGTAGAGCACGACCTCGCCCGCGCCTTCGTCGTCGAAGACGGCCGTGTGGGTCACCTGGTCCTTTGAGAGCGGCCGGATCTGTGTCGCATGTTTCCAGTCGTAGCCCTTGGCATCGGTCAGCATAGTGGTACCTCAAGATGGAGGGTTAGTCCGTCCAGTCCGTCGTTGCAAACCGCCAGACGGCATACGGGGAAAGATTCGCCTCCTCGGCCGCGTACCGAATCGCGAGGCTACTGCCGGCATAGAGGAGACCCGAGGCGCGGGCATAGCCAGGTTGCTCCGGTGTCGGCATCCGAAAGCATTCGCCTGGAGCCAGAGGGGTTTCACTATCAAGGGAGATGATCCCCATATCCAGCATCTTGGATGCGAGTTCCGGGGACCACGGAGGCGGGATCGACCACCGTGCAGAAGAGAACACCCCAAGTCTCGTCCAGAGGAGGTAGGTAAACATGTTGCCGCGCGCCCGTGCGACATCGTCTCTGACACCAGGGAGTGTCGAGAACACGGTCCATGCCTTAAAGGACTCGTCCTCCATGGCGAAGCGAGTGAGGTTTCCGTAGGACGATTCCAACTCGGCCGAGAGCAGGAGCGCTTCCCTGAGAAGCCCGTTGTCGCTCATTGGGACAAAGCTTAGCGCATGGGTGAAGTGGGAAAACACTGAAGGCCCCTGCGCCTTCATCGTCCGGGCAATCGCGGTCAATACGGACACGTCCTTTGCTCCATAGGGGGCTCCTCCCGGAGAGGTTTGGGTCAGTGCCTCAAGGGCGCACATGAGCAATCCATTCTGAGACCATGTCGGTTCGGGAATCTGCTCCCTTTCCAGAAGCAAGGCGTAGGAGATGGCCGTATTGAGAACCCTGAGGCGGGTGTGATTGATTCGCACCCCACCCCCTGATTCGCCCTCCGCTGGGAGAATCATATTCTCCATCATGGGCCAGACGCTACGGGTACTCATCGAGATTGGGTGAGTCGAGTAGATGCCAGCTTGTGCAGTCATGGGCGAGAGATTAGTAAGACGTGCTCTTCGGGGTCGTAGGGTGGGAACCGGTCCTGCCTTAGGTGAGTGGTGCGGGCCGAGACTTGGGCTTCGGGCCTGCCGGCGCGGCATTTGGCTGAGCGCTCGTTGCCTGCCGGGGGCGGCCCTTCAGATCCAGTCCGCATTCGAGGCGCTGGGCGGGGGTCCATGCCTCGATAGGCACCTCTTCGAAGCCCATGAATTGGATGCTGTAGCGCGAGGTCCCTAGCAGCGCATTGAGCGTTTCGAGCGCCGCGTCCTCGGAAAGGGCGGCAAAGCTGGCTTCGGATATTACCCGTGCGCCAGAGATTCGCGAGGTTGTAAACCGGAAGTGGTACTTCCCGAACCAAGGTTGGGAAGTTGGGCATTTAAGCAGTTGTGGCATAAAGTAATTATGGGTTGGGCGGGGGAGAGGAACCGTCAGCCGGGGGGTCGTCTTTCTTCTCTTCCTCAGGGTCCTTCTGCCAGTCGGTGAAGGCACCAAGGAAGCCCTCGGCGTCGTCCGACCCGGCAGGGTCCTTGTCGGCCACGGCAGTCGAGGCGGTCGATGAAAGCCCAAGGATGTTGTCGCCGCCAATCTCGGGCTGCGGGGCGTCGCCGGCCTCGACGACCTGGAACTCGTCAGCAAGCTCGGCAACTCGCTCGGCGAGATAACCGACTGAGCCGTAATTGCGGATCACCCAGTCGGCGTCCCCAATTCCGACCTCGGTGTTGTCGCGGACAACCCCCCTGCGGTCCATCCACACGATCACGGGCACGAGCCCGCAATCCCGGATGTGCTGGCGGGCCGCGCGAAGCTCCACCCTGCGGCGAACCCCAGAGATGACCCGCACCCCGCGCTTGAGCAGGGGGGCGACCAGGGCCGTGGGCGTATTGGCGCACAGGGCGTTCCCCACGCGAACCAAATCAGGAACCAGATCGTCCTTTTCGAGGGACTCCAATTCCCAGGGGCGTACCCCGCGCTCCTTCGCAAGCTCCTCGTAAACAATGGATGAGGTGGCCGCGTGCGTGACCCTGGCCGCGTGCGAGAACAGCTGCCCCGCGAGCTTCTTCCCGGACTTCGGCCATCCAATGAAGATGAAGACGTAGTTGAATGGTGTGGTCCGTTTCATGGGTCAAGATGGCTGGATCTTACTTGAATGGGGCGGTAAAATTGAGTGCCACTGACAGGGTGAAGTTCTTGCCGAACTAAGATTGTCGCCAGTTAGCGCCGAACCGGAGGGCCATGGCCCGTTCGAAAACACTATGCATGTGCGCATTGTAGCGTTCCGCTGGGGAGCGGTAGCGGCGAGGTTTGCGAACGGGCGCCTGTGGTGGGTTACCGACAGGTTGTTCGTGGCAGGATGGGGAGGGCATAGGTGGCCGAGTTGGTTGTTGGAGAAATACGGTTGTGCGATGCGGAAACAGACAGATTGCGGCAAGCAGCGGCATATCCCATTACTTGAAAGCCAACGTCGCTGCGTGCTCGATGCACCGCACTTGAGCCGCGTTCGGGGAACCGTCTGTGTTAAGTCCAACCCAACTCGCGGCCATATCCTTGAGAGTCCCGGGAAGCCCTCGGACGCTATCCGCAACGTGCAGGGCTCGCACAAGCTCCCGAAGTGAAGGGGCCTGCTTCGCCTGCCCGTCCTCCTTGAGCTTCCGGACCATTTTGCCAAACTTCACAAGTGATTCCGCTGCGCTCGGGGCAAATCCAAGTGCCTTGCACTCGCTCTTGAGGATGCCGAGTTTGCGGGGGTCAGGCATCTTGTAGTAGACTTGGTGCCAGCGGGAAGCCTCGGCGGGATCATCTTCCTCTACGTCATAGCTGCCGCCAGCGTTGGTCGTGCCGATGATCGACAGATGGGACTCGGGGCATTCCAGGGTCTCAATAACCGGGGGAAGGTCCTTGAAGCTGGAGAACACGGGCCGACCAGACTTCATCCGATAGATGATCTTACCGTCCTTCGTCGTCGCCGGGGAGAGCGCACTGAGGAATACGCTGCGCTCACGGCGGGGGACACGGCGTATTTCGTCCACAATGAGAAGGACCCTGCGTCCTGCGGCGGCGTGCCGAAAAGCCTCGGTGACGGGACCGTCAACCCACGCAAGACCTTCCTTGCCCGGGAGGGCCAGTGTGCCACCAAGGAAATCAATGGCCTCCATCCCTGCGTGTCCGTGACACTCGATCACTACGTCGAATTTATCCTTCTCCGCGAAGGCTCGCGCATCCGTGGTCTTGCCTTCGCCGAACTCGCCGAAAACAAGCACAGGAAACTTGCGGTGTTTCCCGGGATTGGCAGGGCACACCCGCTCAAAAGTTTCCATCAACTCAGTGAGCGCGGCCACTTGCGTGGATGTGCCAGGGCCAGAGGTCAGCAAGTCGAGGACGGAATCGACACCCCCGGTTTGCGTTAGGTGGAAGGCGACAGTCGCCACATGCTTGCAACCAAGCTCGCGCCCGCCTGCTGCGTTGTACTCTCGCCAAAAACCGCAAACCGAGTCGCCTTTGGCGAAATCGACGCCATCGCGGGCCTGCTTCTTGAATTCCGCAGCGGTAAACCCGCTTGTGCGACCCAGGCCGGACACGGCCTCGGCCAAGGAATTCGTCATCTTAGCGGCATCCCACTCCCCCTTCATGTAGGCCGGACCGCAAATCGGAAACCAGCAGTCGGTCGTAAGGTCGATGCGTCGGCAAAACCCGACCGTGTGCTGTTTACTCCCCGCCCGAAGCGTCCAGAAAGCGCCCACCGCGGGGTAGGAGGTTCCTGTCCCGGTTTCCGGGAACGGGAACGTAAGGACCTTGGGGTCGCCAGTGACGGAATATGCAGTGTCCGTGTCGCTGCGCATAACCCTCCCCATGGCCTCCTTGAGCGCATCTTTGGAAAAGTATCGCATAGGGCAAGATGGGGAGGCTATTTCCTGGCGAAACTCTTGAAGTCCACCGTTGCGACTATGGCTTCAAGCAGATCCATCGGTTGCTCGCGTATCAGTGCGAGTGGGAACCATGACTTGAGTGTGGGGGCCATGCTTTCATCCCCGCAGTAGAGGCCGATGGGCCGGATATTGTGGGACGCTAGCCACGCCCTGTCCACCGGGGCGTCCGTGATCCGCCCGTCGGTGTAGCAGAACACGAAATCGCACTTGAGAAGCGTGGGGAGGCTAAGTTTCAGCGCCGGTTCAATGCCCTCTGCGCCGCCGTTATTCGGGATGCGCTCAAAAAACGAATCGGGAAGCGGAAACGCGTAGCTCGCGCAACGGCTCTTGCCTCCCACAATCTGGTGAAGAATGACGTGTCCCGTTACCAGCCCCCGCCGAGCCATGAGGTTAAGCCCCATGGCTATGGCGATACCTATAGCAATGACCCCTCTCATGCTCCCGGAGCAGTCGATGAGATATGCGATTTCAACGGGACGGCCCTTCCCTCCACTAATGGGACATGTGCGTCGGCGGTAAAAGTCGCTTCGACCCGCAATGTAGGCCCGCGTGGAAAGTCGCTTCGAGGCGTGACAGGTCCTCTCCTTGGTTTCTGTGGGGGCCAGGAGCGAGGAAAGTCGGTCGGCAACTCTGCCGGCCAAGTCGTGGTCCAGCGTCTGGACTGGACCTGAGGCGATGATTCCATGATTGGAAGTGTCGGGCTCGCTCTCGACGGATTCCTCATCGACCTCCTCTCTCGGCCCGCCGCCTTCACCCTCTTCCCCCGACTGTAGCTGCGCAAGCTGCACGAGCGCATCAAACACCTCCTGGGTCAGCCCGAGACTCATCGCGAGGTCCATTGGGAGCCCGTCTTCCTTTTTGCCAAACTCAGCTTTCCACTCCTTCATCAGCGGAATCAGGCCCGCCGAGGTCTTCGTCGCTATGGTCTTGGCGTAGTAGTAATCCCGCACCCGCTTGACCCAAGCCTCCCCAAGAACCGCCTCGATTAGAAGGTCGTCGCTATGAATGCCCCGGTTCTGGATCAGGTTAAAGTAATAGCCATTCGGGTCGGAGGCGGGGGTCAGCGTTTCATAGTCCAGCCACTTCATCGGGAAACCGAACTTTTCGCGTCCGTAATGCTCGATTCTCGCGTCCTCGAATATGTTGAACAAACGGAACGGGAGCCCGTGCTTTTCGAGAAGCTTGTTCATCTTGCGAAGGTCCCGAACCGTCAGGCATGCATGGCAAAACTCGTGGTGGGCGTAGCACGTGATATAGCCCTGCCAACCGCTGCCCGGGACCAGTTTGTTGAGTGCCGTGAGGCAGAAGTGGATCAGGTGTGCCCCAGGTACGCCACGGAAAGACCAGCAAGCAGTGCCGGGGGACGGGTTGCTCTGTGTGCGGGGGGCCGCAATCCCTCTGACGACAAACCGGAGCGCCTCGCCGACAAAGCGGTCGAACCGCTCGTCAAAGCGCAATTCCCTGCGAAGGTTTTCCAGGAACTCAATCGCTTCCTCCGTTGTCGGAAGCTCCGCAGTGGGCGATATGGCGACGGCAAGCGGCATGATCCAAGATGGGAAGGTCCTTCCCTAAGCAGGCTCGACCTCGGAGATTGCGACCTTGTGTCCGACCCGAGCCTCAAGAGCCGTCCACGCTGCGTGGAGCTGGCGCGCACGGTTTGCCACCACACCCTTTCGGGTCTCACCATCGGAGGACAGGTTTTCAGGAGAAAGCTGGTCGGCTAACTCCTGAAACTCCTTCCGTTGGGAATCGGAGAGCGTGGATCGCGAAGGGGGCATTCCCCCCAAGATGGAGCCTCAAAAACCGAAACTGCCCTGCGCTGGCGGAGTCGGAGATGTATGCATCCGGTACCTCACCTGGACCCCGTCCTGACGACCTCGCCCCATCAGGAAGTCGAGGAACTCAGGAGCCCAACCCTCGGCCATTGACCATGCCTCGCGGTCTATCTCGCTCAGTAGGACCCTTCGCGGGGCTTCCGTGACCTCGATCAGACACGAGTCCCCCTTGAACGCCCCTTCCTTGAACGGTCCTGACCAAATCCGCACGAGATCACCGGGCCTAAGAGCACGCCACCTTGCGAACTGCTCGGGACCGTCCTGAGGAAATCGGGTGGTGGAAGTCCGCTCGCCTTTGACGACCGCCTCAAAGCATGTCTTGGCCGTCACACCATGCCTCTGACTTTTCCCGAAGCGGAAGTACATCGAGGCGTCGAGGCGCACGTGGGTAGCCGGCTCCATAGGGAGGTTTGTCTACGAAAGATTGCAGACGACGAACACGACGGAGCCGATGGCAAGGAACCATAGGGAAAGCTCCAACCGGTAGGCGCGAATGTAGTCGCGAAGGCCACGGCCAACGGCATGACGACCGCCTCCACGCCTGTGCTGTCGGGTGGAACAGGGCCGGACGATGAGGGGGCCGCTCATTGGGGAATTGGGGAGGGGGCCGGCGTTTGCGAACTGCTCGCTGCGCAGTCCGGGATGGTCTGCCGGGGTTCGTACATGTGCCGCGGTATCATTCCCTGGGGGCATTCACGCCATGCCTTCTTCCGTTCAAGCCCAACGAGCTTGTTGTCGATGACCTTTAGGGCCGTTCGAAATTGAGGGGACTCAGCCTGCTGCGCGGTTACCGCTGCGTTGCGGATGATCGAGAGAGCTGTGTAGAGGTTCATGCGAGGTCGCCCGTCAACGGATTGTCCGGCCGGCGCTGGGGATGGTCGCTATGTGTGAAGATACGATTCGCCGTAGGAATAGGTCGCAGCTGTCAAGGTAGTCTCCTGCAACCTGGGTCAGGCCGCCTCCGTTGAGCGCCGCAGTGGCGAACTCGTGAAGCCCGCTTTGGTTCACAAGCCACGGGAGCCCGTCGGGGCGAACCGCGTCCGCCGGCGGCCGAAGCGTTTTGATAGATTTGTCGGCAACGCGCACGTCGTTGTAGACGTGTACGCGGAGCTGGGTCTCGGCCCATTCGTAGAAGTCATCGGAGATCCTGGTCATCTTGGTGGCAAGGCCCGGACGCTTGCGGACGCACTCAAAAGTGAAGTCCCGGAGCTGTGTCTTGTTAAGGAGTGAAGTGCTCATGATCGCGCCTATTATACCAGTCGGGAAAATGGGACACGACCGTTTGTTTCGATTTTCAGGAACTTACAAAACGCCGCGCTCCGAGAGAAATACATGTTGACAGAAAAACGAGAACCCGAGGCTTCTCCTCTGAAACGCGGGGTCCGGGCTTGTTCTGGGAGCGTTGTCATCAGTCTAAGTATGGGGAGGATCAAAGGCTCTTTTGTTGCTGGAGCGACGGCCTAGACCAGGGTTGTTTCCCTGTGGAAGGGGTTCTGCATAACGCCCTCCCGCAGTCGGGGAATCTCCGGCTTGTAGGGTTTCACCTGGACCTCAAAGGAGTCAGGGACGACAGAAGGATGACGAAACATGGTGCGCAGCGCTGCGAGGCTCATCTTTACCTTCCCCTTGAACTTCTTGCCGGAATCGGTGTTCGTGACCTCAAGAACCGTGCCGCCCTTTTGCCGTTGTTCGAGGGACCGCGCCCTTTCCTCGAAGTCGCCAGCCTCGGGTCCGGCCACACTCGCCGTCGTGCCCAGAACGACTGCGGCCGTCATGTCTTCGAGCAGGACCATGTCATTCATGCTGAGGCGGACGCCGTCCTCCCCTTTTAGGACCCGTCCGGACATCACCACCGGCTTGTCGCCGCGAATGATCTCGTACGCCTTTTCGAAGCTGTCGGAATAGCAATGGACAGGATACCCCCCGTGGGGGGTGTCGAGGACAAAGGCCGCCCATTGGCGACCGTCTTTCTTGGCGTTCTTGATCGTGAGTTCGGAGACCAAGCCGCAAAGCCTGAAGTGGGTGTTCCCGTGTGTCGTTTGCAACTCGGACGGTTCGTGCGAGGAGAGCGCTGACACAAGGGGGATGATGTCGTCCAGAGGGTGCCCCGAAAGGTAGAAGCCGAAGTAGAGCTTTTCTGCCGCCAAAGCCTCAGAACGGGGAAAATCCGCCTCGGCCGGGCCGGTAACGAAGACCGGGGCGGGCTCCGGCATGTCAAAAAGGAGCCCTTGTCCGGAGCGTTCGGCCTGGCGGGCGTCCTCTGCATTCGCAACGACGGTATCGAGGCGAGCGAGGAGCCTCCCCTGGTTCGTCTCCACGGAATTGAACGCCCCGGTCTTAATCAGGGCTTCCAGAGCCCTCCGGTTGACCTCCCTTTTGTCCACACGGGCCGCGAGGTCATCAATCGAGGCAAAGGGGCCATGTTCGTCCCGAGCCCGCACAATGGCCTCTGCTGCGGACTCTCCCATGGTCTTAATCCCGCTTAGACCGTACCGGACCCCTCGGCCTTCGGGGGTGAAGCAGGCTTTCGAGTGGTTTACGTCCGGCCCCAGTAGGTCGAGCCCCATGGCCCTCACTTCCTGGCAGAACTTCGCGCACTTTTCCGTGGACCCGATTTCCGAGGTCAGCAGCGCGGACATGTACTCTGCCGGGTGATGCTGTTTCAGGTAGGCCGTCTGGTAGGCGAGCAGTGCATACCCTACCGAGTGAGACTTGTTGAATCCGTAGCCGGCGAAGCGTTCAAGTACGTCGAAAATCTTGTTCGCGTCCTCGGCCTTGATGCCGTTCACACGGGCCGCCCCCTCGACGAACACGTCGCGCTGCTTGACCATCTCCTCCAGTTTCTTTTTCCCCATGGCCCGGCGCAGCAGATCCGCTTGCCCAAGCGAGAAGCCTGCGACCGCCTGGGCTGCCTGCATAACTTGCTCCTGGTACACCATGATGCCATAGGTCTCCCGGCAAATCGGCTCCAATAGCGGGTGCATGTACGTTACGGAGGAGGGGTCGTTCTTCCCCTGGATGTATTCCGGGATCAGGTCCATCGGGCCAGGCCGGAACAAGGCGTTGGCGGCGGCAATCTCCTCGAACTTGGTGATATGGATCTGCCGACACAGAGACTGCATTCCCGTGCTTTCCAGCTGAAACACGCCCACTGTCCTTCCGGTGCGGATCAGTTTCAGGGTATCCTCGTCATCGAGGGGGGCTGTCTCGATGCTGAACTTCTCAAACCCTTCCTTCTCGCGGATGAACCGTTGCGCGTGGTTGATGACCGTGAGCGTCTTTAGGCCAAGGAAGTCCATCTTCAGCAAGCCAAGGTCGCTCACGATGTTCATGTCGTAGGCTGACAGCATCTCCTCGCCCTGGCGCGCTAGCGGTACGGCAAGCTCAAGCGGCTTGTCGGAGATGAGCACCCCCGACGCGTGCTTGCTCGGGTTGCGCACCATCCCCTCGATGATCCCCGCCTGCTCGTAAATCGTGCGGAACGTGGGGGAAGATGCCACTATCCCACGGAACTCCGCGTTGTAGTCGTAGGTGTGCTGGAGGTCGTCAGTCGCGTCGTCGGAAACGAGCTTCGCCAGCTTGTCGGCGTCGGCTAGGGGGATCGAATGGACGCGGCAGAGGTCCCGGAGCGCCCCGCGCGGGCCGAGAGTATTGAAGGTGATGATCCCCGAAACACACTGTTCGCCGTACTTTTGGCGCACGTATTCGATAACCTCGCCCCTGCGGTCTTCCGCGAAGTCTATGTCGAGGTCAGGCGGAGAAACGCGCTCCGGGTTGAGGAACCGCTCGAACAGCAGACCGTACTTGTACGGGTCGATTGCCGTGATCCCAAGAGAGTAGGCCACCATGCACCCGGCGCCGGAGCCACGCCCGGGGCCAACCGAGATTTCCTTCGACTTTGCGTGGTCCACAAAGTCGGAGACGATCAGGAAGTAATCCGTGAAGCCGGTCTTCGCGATGACATCAAGCTCGTGCTTGAGCCGGTCCGCTACCTTCTGCGCCTCGGGGTGAGGAATGCCCTTGGGTTCGATGGCGAGGCCGGCAAGGGGAACGCTTGCCCCTGAGAGCGAGTAATAGTCGATCCCGTACAGCTTGGCCACTCCCTTGGCACAGCAGTATTCGAGGTATTGGTGGCTGGTGGCAAAACCCTCGGGTTGAGCGAATGCTGGGTAGTGCTTGCCGGAAAAGTCGATCTTCAGGTCGCACATGTCGGCGACGACCTTCGTGTTCGTAAGCGCATCCGGCATCTCGCTGAACAGGGTCCCCATCTCCGACGGGGACTTGAGCCAGAACTGCCTTGCGTCGTAGCGCATCCGGTCCGGGTCGCTCAGCTTGGACCCGGTCTGGATGCAAAGCATTGCGTCGTGGGCATCCGCATGCCCCTGCATGATGTAATGAACGTCGTTTGACGCGACGGTTCTCAGACCAAAGCGCTTCGCGAGTTCCCGAAGCGGGGTTATCAGGGCCGCCTGTTCGGCGATCCCGTGATTCATGATCTCGATGAAGAACTGGTCTTTGCCGAATATGTCGATGAATCGTTGGGTGGCGGCCGCGGTCTCCTGGGGCTTGTTCTGGAGGATCATCTGGGGGATCAGTCCCTGCATGCATCCCGAGAAAGCAATCAACCCCTCCTTGTGCTTGGCGAGGGTCTCGATGTCCGTGCGCGGCTTGTAATGGAACCCGTTCCGTTGCGAATCCGTGGAAAGCAGCATCAGGTTCCGGTACCCCTCTGCATTTCGCGCTACCAGGCCCATGTGGTAGGTCGGGTTCGTCTCAGAGTTGAGCTTCTTTAGCCGGGAATCGCCAGCCAGGTACATCTCGCACCCGATCACAGGGTGCAGCCCTGCCTTGGAAACCGCCTTGTAGAAGGCCGGAACGCCGGAAACGGTGCCATGGTCGGAAATGGCCACCGAGGTCATTCCAAGGGCCTTTACGCGATCAGCGAGCTTGTCGGCGCGGCAGGCCCCGTCGAGGGTCGAAAAGTCTGTGTGAACGTGAAGGTGAACGAAGTCGTCCATGGTCACGTTAAGTATGGGAGGTAGGGGCCAGCAAAGCTCCAGGGTGGAGGTGCTCTTACCTCAAAGTCCACGCTTGCTCTCGTCGTAGATGCGTTGTTTGAGCGCCGTCGTCGCCCTCTGGCAGCGAGCGTTTTCACGCCGCTGAAGCACTGTGACCCCAATTACATAGCCCACAATAGGACATGCGAAAAGGAGCAGGAACCCGTTGAGGTATTCGTGATAGCCAAAGCCGAGCATGATGCATAGCGCACCCGCGATTCCGCCAATGAGAGCTGGCGCACCTCTGGCGTCCTTGGGGTAGTAGACCGAAGCATTTAGGTAGTAGTTGACCTTCGTTGTAAGGTTGCGGACACCGGCCAGCGCATCGCCCACAAAGACAAATCGCATCTCGTGTCCCGGCCGCGCCGCGATCACCACGTCATTGAAGGTAAAAAGAGACTCCGCCGGCTCAAAACCGTCCGGGTTCTTCACCCAGATTTCGGTAATTGTCCTGTGAGTGGACTGGGTGGACGAAGAGACGTATGTGTGGCCTCCCGACAATCTTGAGGAATGCGAGCTGCGCAGGTCCGAGTAATCCCTCGTGTTGAGCGAAATTACTGTGCCGTCGCGGCTCGTGATATTGGGTGAAGTGGTCATGAAATTTGCCTTGAATAGGCGTTACCGAATGCGCTCACAAACCGGGGTTGTGCGCCGCATCCTCTGGGAATAGGCCGAAACCCCGAGAAAGATAAGAACGGGGATCGCGAGCTTGTTGAAGTTCCACGACTGCGAAAACTCGCCGGTGAGGAGGTGCCCGATGGATCGGCTGAGGCCGCAGAAAGGGCAGGGCGAACCCGTGGCCAAATAGAAAGGGCAGAAAGGGATATATGGCGCGTGCGAAAGAACAAGCGCCACGCAGGTGATGGGGTAGCCCACGCAGAACAGGTAGACTCCCCACACGAAGGACCTGGAGCTAGACCACCTTGATTTCGATAACCGAAACCTCGGGCAGGGTGGAGTAGTAGATGGCATAGATGATGAGTCCGATGCAGCAGCACAGGAAGCCAACGATGCCCAGTGCCACGTTGAACTTCTTCGGCTTGTGCATGGTCGCGAAAGTCTCGCTGCGATTGGCGACGGTGTACCCCCTTCCGATGTATTGGGAGATCGTGCTCTCCAGTTGCTCTTTCGTGGTGACCTTAACGGTCTGTGGTAGTTTTGATGCCATAGTGGTGCCTTGTTGTATAAATTATGGGGTGAACGAGGTCCAAAGTCGCGAGGCTCGCCACCGGTAGGAAAGAAAAAGGCCAGGCCCTCCGAGGGCATGGCCTTCAAGCTGTCAAAAGGTGGCCGGTATTTCTTGAGGGCTACTTGGCTCCTGCCGCCTTTTCGGTTGCCGTCGGCGACGTGTTGAAACTGCCGTTGCTCGGGGCTACGAGAGGCACGCCCATGGGGCCAACCGGGATGTAGATCGTCGTGTGGTTCGGGCTGTTTACCATCGCAAGCTGGGCTTTCACCGCCTCGTACTGGATGTACTCCGGCGTAAGCTTTGCATTTATGGTGTCCATGGCCTGGGCGATGCCCTTCGCCTCCTCCTCCTTCTGAGACGCTTGCGCGGTCACGATCTTGAGCATCGTGGCCTGCCGCTCATAATCCTGCTGAGCCGCGATCTTGTTCGCCACGGCCTGCGTGACATTGGGCGGGTACTGGATGTTGCCGACAACGAGGTTCAGTATCTTGAACGGCGTTCCCTTGAGGTTTGCCTCGACGACCTTTCTGACGTTCGCCGTTACGGTCTCGATGTTGTCCTGCACAGTCAGTCCGTCATACTTCGAAAGCTCAGCTCGCGCGGCCGTGCGAGCGGGCTCTTTGACGAAGTTGTTGTAGGCCGTCTGGACAATCGAATCAGGTGCATTCGACCCGTCCGGGCTCAGTGTAGAGAACTTCTCTACGAAGGGCTGGACCAGAGTGGCGTCGATCTGGAACGTGATGTGCATGCTGAACGAGAGCGCCAACTGGTCCTTGGCGAGCACCCCCGTGTTGTTGGCAACGAGGAACTCCTCGTCGTAGGTGTAGGGAGTTACGCTGATGTTCGTCACCGCCAGCAGGAAGCCCAGGCCGGAACTGGTTGGGCCTACCTGCAAGCTGTCGAACTTGGCTGCGCCAGTTATGGAGCCTTTGGTGACGTACCCAACGTACCCCGGAGGGGTCTCGACGTTATGGAAGCCGCAGCCCGAAAGCGTGAGGCAAAGAATCGCGGCCACAGGCGCCAGCATTCGGCTAATGGATGGAGTTTTCATGGTAAGGAAACTTGGAAGGGTGCTTGTTGCGCTCGGAATCGGACCTAGATCGCTGTCTCAGGTTTTGACGCCTGTGCCCCAAGGAGGACCGCGCCGGAATTGGCGTAAGTCTCCCACCACGGGGCGTTGCTCTTCGTGAGGTACTGGAGGAACCGCAGCTTTGTGCCGGACACCGTCACCTTGTGGGCGAGGAATGTCGCCCGGCTGTAGGCTTCCCATTTTCCCGTGTCACCCGATACCTCGCGAAGCGCTGCGGCTTCCCGGTGCAGGCCGGCTCCGTCGAGCGCCGCGCACGTGCGGGTCATGGACTCCCCCCGGACATTTATCACTTCCGCCCAGACGTGCTCGCACTTGTCCGTGCGAATCGCCTGGGTGATGTCGCGAGAGAACGCCTCGTAGTCGTCGCACGGAAGGCTCGGGCAGATCATCCCAAAGGTCCTGTAGCCGTCGTCCTGGAGGGAGTGTAGGGACTCGATGCGCTTCGACACGAGAGGCGTGCCACCCTCGATGACGCGAGCCAGGTTGTCGTCCAGAGTGCCGGTTGACACCCCGTAGATGACCCGCGCACGTCCGGCGTCTCCGAGATGTTCGGCTATGAAAGGAAGGAGGTTGGACTTCGAAAGGAGTCGAATCTGCCAATTGGTGAGCGAAAGGATGAGCTTGCAGGCTTCGACGGTCTCTTTCGCCAACTCGACGTTGGCGGCCACGTCCACCAAGGGGGACGAATAGATGACCCGCCGGTCGCCCTCGGCCTTGAATTTGGGGCGGCCTTTTGTGTCGAGGAGCTGCTCCTCCATGCGCTTGACTGCGTCCGTGCGCCTCAGGACCAACTCGTGGTGCGCCTTCTTGTGCGTGACCATGGCCTCCTGCACCGCCGGGAGCTTAACCATCATGGCGGGGACGTAGCAGAATGCGCAGCTGTACACGCATCCGGTGCCAAGACTGAAAGTCGGACCATCACAGAGCAGCTTCTCCTTGAATCCGCTGTGCAGGTTGATGACCTTTCGGATGTCGTGATAGAGAACGGGCTTCCCCTGGATTGTAGCCGTGACGTTCATAGTGGATTGGTAAGAGCGATTTCGCCCGTTACCAGATGGCTTCCCATTCGGAGCACTTGGATCTGGCGGGCACCTCAAACGGCACCCCGGGTGAACCTTCAGTCGAAAATGGTTTCTTCTTCATCTCCGAAAACGCCCTTGATCCTCCGTGGCACATTCCGCGGCCGCCATTCACGGTCCTCACACCCCTGTAATGGGTACATGAAACGCAGCGTCCTGGGGTAGGACCTCCGGTCGTGACATGTACCGTGATTTTGAGGGGCCTTGGCATCGGCGATCAGGCGCAAAGCGGCTCAGGCTGGGGTACGTCCGCAAGTATGAGCTTGGGGAGGTAGAAGTTGGCGGGGACCTTGGACTCGAATAGCTCCTCCATGATTGGAGTAATGCGGCCCTTGGCGGCGTCGCGGAGCCAGCCCAGCCCCTCGCCCGTGATGCGCAGGTGCTTGATGTGGTCCCCGCGGAGCCTGGCGCAAATGGCGTGGCAGACCTTGTAGTGGACAGTGTCCATGCTGTCGCGGGAGGTCGGGTTCAGCTGCTCCGCGAGATAGAGGTGAAGGGCTCGGATCGGGTCGCGGTCCGTGAAGCCCACTGCGTCCTTCAGCTGCGCAACGATCAGGTCCGCCATTGATGGATTCACGATTCGCGCGAGCACGAGAGTGGAGATCACCGGGCGCGGGGCCATCTTCCTTAGGCGCTTCTTGTATTCGGTGACGGCGATGACCTCGGGCTCGATGTTCCTAAGGATCGCGTTGATATGGGACGACCTGAGGCCGCCCGTCTCTCGGTGGAACCCTAACGCATAGCGGGCTGTGCTGCTGCACACGGACGCGACCAGGGTCGGGTCCGTGAGGTCGGTGCGGGTTGTCGAGAGAATGTCGCCGAACGTCCGTACCGGCCCCTGGCCGATCACGGCAAACTCGTCGGGTTCGCACCCCCAGACGACAGTCATCTCAACTGTCGCCCCAGAATTCACTATAGCCCAAAGACGGTGCTGCCCGTCGATCAATGTCTCCTTCTGCGATTTGCCCTCGCTATCGACGTAGGGGTGGCAGAACTGAATGGCCTCGGAGGTCAGCTTCCACTCGCCGCGCTTCATGGCGGCCGTGTACCTCTCTACGACATTGTTCCGGATCGGGCGGTTGTGGGTGTTGCTGTTGAGCCACCGCTGGGCCATCTCAGGCGTCACGGACAGCGTCTTGGTCTTTCGAATGTTGCTCATGGGGAGGATTGGTTAGGCCGGAAGGGTTTCGCGTCGATGGAATCAGGCTCACGATGGGGTCACGCCCACGCTCCGCGGACATCGCCAACAGGGGTCCGAAAACTGCGACCTGCTGCGCGAGTGTGAAGGAAGCCGCCCTCAACCTTGACGATCTCTCCCTCGACGCTCTCGACCAGAAACGGCTTGCCGTTCACGCGGAGGCATCCGTTCAAGACTGAAACCGTGTCGGTATCCGACAGGCGCACGGGGGATTCAGCGTCGGTATTCATGAGGGTCAATGTGTCGGCGCAAAGGGCCGACGATAGATCATCGGCAGTGAGGCGACGATTTCAACGGGTGTTCGTCGCCCCACGAATTTTCGCAGGGGAAACTAGAGGAGTTCCGCAGCACGCTCGGACATTTCCGAACGCTCGCCCTTCACCAGGCTAATCGAGGCGAAGAAGGGCTCATTGCGCATCCGCTTGATGAGGTAGACCAACCCGTTCGAGTACCGGTCCACGTAGGGGTTGTCGATCTGGGCCGGGTCGCCCATGAAGATCAGCTTCGAGCCCTCGGCCATGCGTGTGGCGATGGTCTTTACCTCCTGTGGTGTAAGTTGTTGGCTTTCATCGACTATGAAGATTGCATTTGGGATCGAGCGGCCCCGGATGTATGTGAGGGGCTCGATAGTCACGACGCCCGAGGCCAGAAGCCTCTCGTGCGGCTTCATCGGCGGCTTGCCACCGTTGCCGTACCCCTCCCCCCGGGGGGCCTCAAATGACGGGCCTTCGAACCCCCGCTGACCCTTCCCCCTGTTCTTCTTGCCAACGGGCTTCCCTGCAAACTGCGGCTCTACCGGACGGCGCAGGGGCATTAGGTACTGCAAAGCGTCGTAGTACGGTGCCAGCCAGGGCTTCATCTTCTCCTCCATGGTGCCGGGCAGGAACCCAAGGTCCTTGCCAAGCGCCATGATCGCGCGGGTGATGAGGAGCTGGTCGTACCGCGGATTCGGCCCCATTACCTGGGCGAGCGCGCCGGCGACGGCCAGAAGGGTCTTCCCCGTGCCCGCTTTGCCCTTCACAGCAATGAGGGTGATTTCGGGGTTGAAGATCGCGTCCAGGAGGAACTGCTGCTCAAGGTTCCGCGGTCGAATGCTTTGGCTCCCATCAAACCGGACTGCGTCGGGGTAGGATAGGGCGACGACCCTGGAGTCGGAAACAGCCCTCCCTGGCATGCCGCTCCCGCCCTCGTCGGGGCTCAGCAGGACGTACTCGTTGCAACCGAGCTTCCGGTCCTCGTTGTATTCGAGGTCGATAGCCTTGTTGCTCGCGAAGCTTTGCAAAGCGTGCCGCTCCACCGTCATCTCGGTGTGCTCGGTCTTCACGTCATTGTCGCCCACCTTGTCGTTGAGGTAATCCTCGGCATCAAGGCCGACAGCCCGGGCCTTGAGCTGCATGTTCACGTCTTTCGTGACAAGGATGACCGGTGGCTTTGAGGTGCTCTTGATGTAGAGCGCGGTCTCGATAATGCTGTTATCCATCTTGTACGAATCACGCAGGACACTGTGGGCTCCCGGAGGAAGTTCGAAGTTTCCGGGCCGGATCGAGATCGAGATATTGCCACCATGCGGCAGGCGCGCTCCCTCGGCCATAGTCCGCTTGTCGGGGAACAGTTCGGCGAGAAAGCGGGCGACCTGGCGGGCGTTGCGGCCACGCTCACTGTCCGTTTCTGTCTTGATGTGGTCCAGCTCTTCAAGGACCTCGACCGGGATCGCCACCGTGTTATCCTTCTCGAAGTTGAAGATCGCGCGCGGATCGTGGATGAGAACGCACGTGTCCAATATATAGGACTTAACGCGCGTACCTGTATGTCTAGCTGCTAACTTGGAATTAGTTACATAGGTCTGCGCAGAACCATCGAGCGTAACTGTCTTCATAGTATTTTGAATTTTCTGTGCTCTAAACTTGTGTGGCCACTTTGTAGTTGGTGGTGAGTTGAACGGTTAAACTAAGATGGGGGGGTGCGAAGGAGTCCCGGGCGCTCCGTGAAAAGCGAAAGGTCGGACATCCACCTCGTTCCCGACCTGGAGATCCCTGCCAACGCGGCTTCGCTCGATGTCGGCGACAGGGGACCCAGATACTGCGGCGGAGAAGATTGCTCCCGAATGGGCGCTGGGCTGATTCATTGGCTGATATAATTATGGGGAGAAGCAGCCGGGGATTCGTTCGGTCGATTACGTGAATTCCTGAAAACTTTGCGGAACCGAAGGGTTGCTTAGTTTGCGTAAACCAGCCTTGGGGAACAGATTCGGTTGGGATGGCGAGCTGGCCTGGCCCAAGGCTGCCATCTCCTCGCGGTGCTTGCTCGTGGTGTGGAGCGTAGCGGTGCGGAGACACTCAGATGGATCGGCTGTTAGTCGGGGAAGCGTGTCGCCCCGGCCGCGTTCCTCCGAAAGAAGCAAACCGTCCTTGCACAGTACAATCAGTCGGCCCTTCGCCCCGCCGTCTCGGTAGTCCCATTGGTGGACCGCATCACCGTCGCGCGGGGAGATGACCGGAAATCCTGCGGCGCGGGCGAGGATTTCGACCGCGAGGTAGTCCATCTTATGGGGCGGCAGGTCGTCTCCTAGGCCGTAGTACCCGAGGTCCCTTTGCTGTACAAGGGCCTCCTTGTCGAATCCCACCACCTCGACATAGCGCCCATCCATGCGCGAAAGCTGACTGATCGGCAAACGTCCGCGTGCGAATTCCTGGCGAATTACGAAGCCGGTTTCGATGCCTTCAGGAAGGCGAGCTTCTGCAACCTCTCCACCTATCGCCGACGACACCCTAAGCGGAGGGCGCGAACCAGGGAGGGTCCAAAGACTCTCTCCGGGTGCTAGTCGAAAACTGGCCGGAGTTGCTGTGCTCACAAATTAAGTATGGGGGGGCTGACCTGGGCACCTGTTCAGCTACTCACTGGGTCAAAGTCGGGTGATGCCGTCCCGCATGGAGGATGAGGATTTGCCGGGTTTCGGGCAGCCATTCGAAGAAGAGTCGGAAGCAGTGCTTAGGATCGCGCGAAATCCCTATGCACAGGTGCTTCTGGAGAACGATCTTTGAGCCCTGGTAGTTGCGCACGTAGAAGTTCGCGTGCTGGCCTACGGTCAAGGGCGACATGTGCGATGAATAGCTCGCACGACACCGCTCGATGGCCTTTTGCACAGTGGAAAACTCGGCGCCGGACCTGTAGTGGGGAAGGAATCCTTCGAAAAGGAGCCTCACACACGCCCAAGCGGATTCCACGTCCTCAAACGGGGAGTCTTCGAGCGAGCGGATTGCCGGCTTGTCGAACACGATGCGTTCGCCAAAGCAGAGGTCGCATGCCACAGGAAAGTCGATCAGCCGCCGGGGCGGATGTATCTCCACAGCCGACGCGGCCTTGGCAAGAAGCCCATCCCTTTCAGCTCGAACAATCGCTAGGTCGTTCTGGAGGTCTGCTACAGCGAGTTCGGCCGTGGAGAGAGCTGAACTTAGTCGGACGGTTTCGGTCTCGAACTCGGTAGAAAGAGCGCTCTTGTAAGACAGTTCTTTTCTAAGAAGGACCCGCTTAACCCCTACTGCCCGTGCCCTTGCCCTGCCACGTTGCACCACCCGGACCTCTTGTGTCCCAACGAGCAGGCTGGTCGTTGCGACGGAAGAGTGCCCGAGCCATTCGGCTGTCTTGAGCAAGTTTTCGCCAGATGAAACGTAGTAGTCGTGGGCCGCAGTCGCGTACAATTTCTGCGGATTAAGCCCCTTCACTCCCGCCGCCCTCCCCATAGACCTTATGTTCTGAAAGCAGGTAGCTCGATCCATCGCCCTTCCACGGCTCTGCCTTGACTTGAAAAGGTGCGAGGACGGATCTTGCCCAGCCTCTACCACCAGCGCCGTAAGCGACGACCGGCATTCCTGTGGGATTTGGCGACATTGCCGAAGGATACATCTCCGACGAACATCCCCTCGTTGAACCTCATCCTTTACCTTTCCGAATTCAAAGTCCCAAACGTCGCCCACGGTTAGGGCGATAACCTCCATGGCCCCAATTCCTGCGTGCCGAAGCAGGTAAAATAGGGCCTGGTTTCTAAGGGAGAATGCCGGGAGGGCTTTCGCGATTCGAGCGTCTTCGTCCGGCGTGAGGAATCGCTCGGACTGCGTCGGTTGAGGGACCGATCCTAGGGTGAGGGCAGTGGCTACCATACAACAAGTATGGGGGAACGCTGCCAGGGATTCCTTCAGGAAAGGCCGGTTTTCTACCCCACGCACCCCATACTTTCATTGTGCCAACAGAACTTATCTATTTCCCGATGCGCCAACTTCGCTGGGGCGAGGGCGCTCCCGACGACCAGATGTCGGGGAGCCTGACCGTGTTTCGGGTCGCCAAACAGAACCGCCGCGGTTCCCCAGCCTCGCAGGGTTCAGAGGCGCGTTACTGCAACGCCGCCGGTACGGTTGTCATCGCCCTGGCAAAGGAAGAATTGGCCCGTACGCGGAATCTTTTGGAGCGCGCCGAAAAGGTCTCCTCCGACTACCAGGAGCACATGGGTGTCGTGGAGGCCCAGGGTGTTGGCAACGGACCGATCATCTTCCACTTCCGTGACGGCAAGCTCTCCGTTGAAGTCTCTCTGGAGGCTTCGGTCGAGGAGGAAGTGCGCGTAACCCGCAAGATCGTCCTTACCAAAGGCGGCGCATCAATCAACCTGCCGTACTTCGGAGAAGCCTTACCCCCTAAGAACTGAGCCTGGCTGCCAACGCTGCGTCGCTCGGCGACGACATTTCGACCGCAACTGCGATCAATGTCAGTGGATTCTTACCGGCTGACACCATGGCTTTGGCCGCAGGGATCACGGCGGAAAGAGGATTTGGGTTCCTCTCCTCGGCCATGATGCGCTCGATCTCGGGCTTCAATCTGGCAACCGTTGCCGGCCACGTATCGCCGAGAAGCTCCCTCGCCGTATCACGGGCATGTTCAAGTTGAATGGCCAGTTGGATCATGGTCGGCATAGGGCTGGATTGTGCATGTAGACCACATTTGCCCACCCTAGGCAAGGTGGCCTATGCAGGGGAATCCTAGAGCCACGGACGAAGTTTAGCCTCGTCCTCGCTCGTGATCTTTCGCCGGGTGGCCTTAATTGGTCGATCCGAACCGTCGCACTCCGAGATCCACTTCTGGACGGCAGGGTGGAAAGTGACATCAACGACGACGCGCTTACCATCTGTCGTGTTGTAATGCCCTTGACCGTGTTGGTCAGCAAGTCGCTCCCTTTTTTTCGCAGGTCTTCAGCAGGCATGGGAAATATCATCGGCGAATAAGGCCGGAATTCAACCAGCACAGGTTCGATTCCGTTCGGGCTCGTAAAGGCAGAATGCCGCCCGATCCTAAATGTCAGGAGGCGAGCCTGCGGGTCGCGTGCATTCTGACGCCACCGCCGCCCGGCAAAAGCTCGTAGGTGGGCTGGTAGCCGTGCGCGTGGAAAACCATTCGTACTAACGGCAGGCCGGTCCCAAGGTGACCGTTCGGCTTCGAGGAGTAGCTCCCGTGCTTAACTTTGTAGAGTTCGCGGGGGTCCATCGCGCGCCCGTCGTTGTCGAGAGTGAACCCACTGGTCCAATCGGCGCTACTGAACACGATATTCTTCGCCTTGGCGTCCACTGCGTTCTGGAGAATGGCCCGGAACGCTTGGCCCATCTGAAACGGCATCCCATTCGCCGGGAACGAGCCTCCGTCGCAGCGAATTGTAAGCTTGAGCGAACTGGCGAAGGCGTCGTCGGCACATGCGGCCTTCAGGCACTCGACCACGTCGAAGCGTTCGATGTCCGCGAGCGGTCCGCAAAGCGACCGCCACGAAGAAATAAGTGCGTGCGCCCGCCGCGAATAGGCCATGACGGACTGAAGCTTCTCGTTAACCTCGCTCACCGAGGCTCCGCGTACAGGTGTTTCAATCTCGTGGGATGAGGCAACAATCATCTCGGAGAGGTCATCGACCATGATGTGGGCGGAGGACAGCAGGCTCTTCAATACCTGCGCATCGAGACGAAGCTTGTTGAGGGATTTCATTTCCCTCCTGGCGGCCACCCGCTGAGCGCAGGTGTGGATCGCGTCCTGGAGCTTGTTCAGGGGCGGCATCTTTACCAAGAAAAGGTCGCATTCCAGTGAGGAGGTCATCTCCGAGAGCACGCTCGACGGATAGCCAGTGAGCATGATGGTCCCAACGTAGGGGTCAGACCCACGAATGCTCCTAAGAACGTCGATGCCGGTGATTCCACCGGGCATCTGGTAGTCGAAGATCACCACGTCCCATTCCTTGGACTGGAACTTCTCCAAACCGGCCATTCCTCCAACAGCGATCTCTGGTTTGATCGCTTTGCCAAGCGTGGACCGAATCGACAGCAGGAAGTTCTCGTCATCGTCAATGAAGAGAACGCGTAGGGGGGTTACGGAAGTGGGCATGTTTTCACATTATCGTCTCAAAACGTGGGGATTCAAGGAAGAGGTCGCTCCCCCGGGGGAGTAGAAACACTCCCCAGAATTCCACGTTTTAGCGAGAAAGTTCCCGGACCTCAGGCATCTTGCTCAGGCGCAGGAGCCCTCGACGGATCATCTTCAGGGCGCTGGTCTCACACTTGCCAAGCTCCGCCGCGATCTGCTTGGCAGACCACCCTTCAAGGACGTTCAACTCGACAGCGGCCCGCTCCTTTGGAGGCAGCTTGGCGACAGCCTCGCGCAAAACCTCGGGAGAGTCGTCGAAAAAGGGGTTTCCTGACTCCGCGAGCACGGGTTCGTCCGGCAACGCAACGTGCTGGGAGGTAAGCTCCATTTCAAGCAACTCCTTCACCTTCGCGGGAGGGATGCCCTCAACGCGCGGGATTGCGACCGCGCGTCCCGCCAAGAAGTCCGCCCGCTGCTGGCGATGGATCTTCGTGAGCATCGCCCTGGAGTGCCGGCTCAGCCGGTCAATCAGCCGCTTTTCGTTGGTGATCGCCGTGGAAACGAAGACGAACAGGCGCGCCCGCTCGTCATCCTCTGTGTCGGAAGCCAGGTGCTTGCCTGTGCGGTAGAACTGGGCGTACGCGTTCGCGGCAACACTCTCGATGTCCTCACGCTCCATGCCGTAGGGTATAAACCCGTAATGCACGGACATCGCGCGTTGGGCCACGGGAAAGTTACGGGCATGGATGAACCGTGCCTGAATGCTGGTTTCGGGTGTGTCTGTCATGCGATTCAAGATGGCGTTGGCGGCATCAGAGAAACGACCGCCGGCCGGATTGATGCGTCTTCAGGCAGCCTTCTCTTCCTTGTTTTGTCGCTGCATGTACTCGGCTGCCGTGCCGGCGTACGAGAGGCGGATGCTAACGTGCCAATACTTGCGCCGGCCGTAGTCCTGGCCGGCCCTGATCGGAACCCGGTACTTCCGGGTCGCGATCATTGTGCCGACCTTTCGGCCTTTTGCGGCCTCAAACAGAGATGTGGCTGTGAAAGAGGCGAGAGGGGTGCCGGACAGGCTCTTCAGCGTATCCTCAACCGTCCTGAGATCGGAGCCATCTCCGCTGCCGCCGTCGTAGTCGGAGGTGTGCGAAACCTCGAATAACGGCGCGTCGGCTTCGATTGTGAACTGCTCGGGTTTGCCCAGGGCAAACTTTGCCCCTTTGACCTTCGCCGGATTCTCGTAGTCATAGGCCGCAGCGAGCTGCGCTGCGTCCTCTTGTTTCGCGAAGAGCGCGAACGTCTCGTGGCCGCAGGTCTGCCAGTTGATCCTGACGCCAAACAGTTCTGGGGTTTTCATGATTTACCCAAGATGGCGCCGTGATTCAACCGCCCGGCACCCGGACGCCTCGCTACGCGAAGCTGCGTACTCAGCGTCCCATGATCGGCGGAACTGAGGAGGCAAGGCGCCTTCTCATACCGGAGGAGGCGTAAAATGGACCAGACGCCCTCAGCCGCCGCACCTCATCGAAGGTTCCGATCAAGGCGGCGGGAGGTAGGCGTTGCCACTCTTGGCGGCAAGGATCGCCTCCGCAGCAAGGGGCGCATAAACGATGCCCCTGTACTCGACTTCCATGTCGCCAAGCGGCTTACCGCATTCGCGGCATCTCGCACGGGTAAAGCTTCCGCTCCTGTGCGGCGGCCTAAGCGCCGCGTGGTAGTAGCATGAACAATCGCAATTCAACCGGAGGACGTGATATTTGCGGACTACGGCCTTCGATGTAAGCTCGCCTGCCTCGACCCTCTGCCGAGCGGAAACTTGCGCTGCTTTCTTTAACTGGAGTTCTTCAGCTTTCATTTCCGAAACACCGGTCGCCCAGTCCGTCGAGCTTCGATGATTGCCGGCTCGTAGCCCGGGTCCTTGATAATGGCTCGTCCGCACGGAGTGATGTGCCAGTACAAATCGCTATTTCCGCCCCCCTGTGAGCCGCGATCAGGCGTAATGAGGCAAAGTTCCACGAGTTTCCGGGCCGTCGCCGCTGAATAGCGCGCCCCCCCAACCCAGACCTCGATGCCAGCCCATGCAATGTCTTCGCCTTCCTTTACCATCTGACCGAGGCACCTCTCCATTGCTGCCGTCAGCCATGGACTTCGGGTGGGTGCCGGTTTTGCCGAGCGGCTCTTTTTAGGTCCCTTGAACATAGAGCAAGATGGCTCCTCGTTACGGAAAGTTCAATCCGTACCGGCCTGAGCTGCCGTGTATCGAAAGAAACGTCGTGCCCCCTTCTGCCCCTCCCCCGGGGGAGGGGGTGGGTGGCTCGAATGAAGTGGACACCGCGGGGCACGGACAGTCGTTATAGTAATCGCATGACAACACTATGCTCCCAGATCAGACAGGTGGCGAAAATGCGTGCTGAGTTTGAGCAGGCTCGCAATCGCGAACTGGCCAAGCTGCACATTACGTTTGGGTACGAAACTCCGCTTGAGTTGATCCACGCCATAAAAAAGCATGCCAGAAAGCCTGTGGTTGTTGCTTCAGGGGCTCCGAAAGGCAATCGCTCCCACCGCTTGAGCGAAACAGAGCGGGCGGCCCTCAGGAAGGACGTTCTTGCCGGGGCTACAGCGGGACAAATCTCCAAGAAATATAAAATCTCGTGGCCCGCTGCCCAATACCACGTGGCTCGAAAAGGGAAGCCCGCCGTCAAGAAGGGGCCGCAACCAGGATGAACCGGTCGTGGCCGATGATGAGTCCGCAGGTGCGGCCGTTGTCCCAAGTCACGTGGAGCACGCCCATGTCATCGACCGTCGAGACCTTGCCTTCATCGCCGCGAGTAAGCGGCTGTGGGTCATCGTCCCCATAGGCCACGAAACGAACGCGGCGTCCCACATACCGAGCACGGTAGCGGTCTACGGGTATGGTTGCTTGGGTCATGGTGGCCATGGACCAAGATGGCGCAGGTCAAGCTTGGGGGCCGAAGACCGCCGCACCTTCGTTGAGCATCGCGTGGCGAGGTGCCGGAAAGGGTAGAGAGCGAAGCTTAGCCGGCGCTGGGTCCATCTCCCGCTTCGCCGAAACGGCCAGTTGTAGCTCTGGCGAAGCCATCAAAATCTGTTTGGAATCGAAGACCACGTAGGACTGGGCGAAGGACCCGCCGCCGGCGGCGTCCATAAACGTCACGCAGTCATATCCGAGGTGTCCTGCCGCCCGCGTGAAATCGTCTTGGTAGCGGCTGTACCAGTCTTGGCCCATGCTCTCCTGAAAAGTCTTCCTCGCCAAAAGAACCGCCATGGACACCTTCGGCGCGTCGGACATGAAGTCCCTTAGCCTGGTGGCTTCGTCCGTGCGTCCCATCTCGCCGAGCTGCTCCGCGATGTTCTCGATGTCCCAATCGCTGGGCTCCTGCTTTTTCAAGGCGTGGCTCAATTCCTCTGCCACGTCTGGGTTGCGCTCCGCCAAGCGGCCAATGGCTTCCCATGCCTCCCGGATTGAATCAGGCGAAGGTCCCTCGTCGAGGTCATCAATCGCCTCGCGGGCTATGGCTTCGAACACTTGGTCGTCTTCGAGGTCCGCGATCCGCCTTGCGTTCAGGTAGACCTCATAAGTTTTGCCGCCCCGGTTGCCCTTGTAGAAATCCGCAGCCGAGCGCTCGGGCGTGAAGAAGTAGCCGTAGGCAGTGTCTTGCCGGTTGATCGTCTCAATGTCTTCGCACGAGCTTCCGTGAAAGAGGAGGAGTGGGGCTCCTCCTTGGCCCACCACTCTCGATCCATCGAACCACCGCCAAAACGCTGCCGCCTCGGATTGGACAGTAGGTTCTGTGGGCATCCCTGGCATTCCTAAATTATGGGGTGTGCCTGCCCACTGGGCCTTCAGCCGTAAATCCGGAACAGCTATGTGGGGACTTGCCGCAAAGGCGCCCGCGCTGATGGAGGAATGACTCTCCGATAAGTCTGTAAAGAGTCGCAGGCGAGCAACCTGCCATAGCCGCTTCGTTTGAACCGGGTTGCCCGAAGTGCGTGCCCTGGAGTCTCACCCCCGGGGGGGTAGCTGTCCTTCAGTCAATAGACGCGCTAAGAACAGCAAAAAAACGAGAGACCAGAAGGCCAGTCTTCTCTAAACTGTGACACGAAAGGTACGATCCTTTCTTAGGCCGGGACTGCCCCGCTCGGCTAGTGGAGGCCCGACAACCGACACCAATGGGCTCTACACCTAATGATCCAAACCGAACCCAACCCCGATGACCCTGGGCGGAGCCATTCGAAACTCGAACAAGCCGGGATGAAGTGGAGCGTTGTTGTCGTTAGGGACAAGGATTCGCTTCGGTGGCTCGATTTCGACATCTGCGCATCCGAACTGACCGAGCGGGTGTTTGGGCTGACCTGCACCACCCGCAGTGAACGCCTTTGGAGCCACGTCACCGCCCCTGACTTGCCCGCAATGACAGCCTTCGGGAACAAGGCCATCTTGGGCGGGGAAAAGGCTTACCGCCAAAAATTCAGGGTGGTCAACAATGGCCGCCTATTCTGGCTCCTTGAACATGTTGAGATCCGGCCAATTGATGAAAACTCATGGAACGTGAGCGGAATAACGGTTGAGACTCCGTCGGAAAGCAGCGCTAGCGAGCCACACCTTACCCATGCAGACGACGTTCAACAGATTCTGAACGCGGCCGACTGCCTGCTTTGGCGAGCAAACGTATTTCGCAAGCCCGGTGGAATCGACGCTGTATGGGTCCTCCACATCCCGCCTTCCAATTTGTATCGAAGGATTTTCGGATGCGACCCACCGCTGCATCCATATCAGCTGTGGGATGTCAACATGGTGCCGTCGCTCCCGGAAATGAGCGCAAAGAGCAATGCCGCTATTATTGCCGGAGCTTCAAAATACGAGCAGGAGTATTTGGTGCTCGCTGGAGGCAAATCCCGTTGGATGCACGAGCACGTCCGTATCACGAAGGTGACAGAGGACGAATGGTCTCTAACCGGGATTCTCATGGATGTCACGGCGACGCACGAGGCAACCGAGGCGTTGAAGAAGAGTGACGCTCAAATGCAGCACATCCTCGAAGCGGCCGACTGCCTGATATGGCATTCGGTCTTGGAGCCCGACGGATCTGGGGACTATGCATGGACCACGTTTGCCGCTGATTCGGCGCTCTACCGCAAGCTGTTCGGAGAACGGGATGGGAAGGCCGAGGATAGCAGGCTCGTGCTCGATTGGCGGAAATTAAAAGTCCCGGATCTTCCCGTGATGATAAGGCGGTACAAGGGCGCGTTGGCTAAACATCAGCCAGGATACGAGCAAGAGTTCGAGGTCGTCGGGGACCGGTTCACCTATTGGCTGCATGAGCAGGTCTCCATCACCCCTTTGGGCAACGACCGGTTCGAATTTGTCGGTGTGATAACCGACATTACGCACCGACGCCACACAGAGGAAGCACTAGCCTCGGAGCGCGAGAAGCTCGCCGTCACGCTTCGAGCGATGGCTGAAGGCGTCATAACCACTGACGTAAACGGCTACGTGCAGTTCATCAATCCAGCTGCGTCCATTCTCGTCGGATACGAAGAGGGAGAATGCGTCGGGGTGCGTATCACGGAAATCTGCGTCCTCGAACACAAGGACCACGCTCGCGGGACCCTGGCAATGCCGAACCTCCTCATAGACAGCACCCTCGAACTTCCTGACCAAACGGTGCTCGTCGCTCGATCAGGCGTTAAGCGGACGGTCGAAGGATGCAACACGCCGATTCACGACCATGGCAGCAAAGTGATCGGCATGGTGCTTGTGTTCAGGGACATTACCGAGCGGGAGCGCATGGAGAAGGAGTTGGTACGGGCGTCCCGCCTCGAATCTGTGGGCATTCTTGCCGGTGGAATTGCCCATGATTTCAACAACATCCTGACGGCGGTAATTGCCAACCTCTCCCTTGCAAAGCTCGACATACAAGGCGACTCCGACCTGGCCACTTGCGTTCGGGAGGCAGAGTCGGCCACCTTGCGCGCTCGCGACCTTACCCAGCAGCTCCTCACGTTTGCAAACGGAGGAGAACCCGTCCGGTCCGCTGTGGATTTCACTTCGGTTGTCCGTGAGGTCACCGAATTCGCCCTTCACGGAGCAAAGGCCAATTGCACCTTTGATTTGGAAGACGGCCTGTGGCCGGTCGATGCCGACAAAGGACAGCTCGGGCGGGTGATTCAGAATCTCGTAATTAACGCCGTGCAGGCCATGCCCGAAGGAGGAACCATTCGCATCGTCGCCAGGAATCACGCCGTTATAGGGATAGGCCGGCCGGCTGTAGATCCCGGAGACTATGTGCATATTTCGATCCAAGACAGCGGAACCGGAATTAAGCCGAAGGATTTGCCCCACATCTTTGACCCGTATTTCACTACCAAGCAGACAGGAACCGGCCTTGGGCTAGCGGCAGTCTACTCGATCATAAAGAAGCACCGTGGCCTTATCGACGTTGATTCCGAACTCAAAAAAGGGACGACCTTCCATATCTGGATGCCCGCCCTGCGTGCAAGCAAAGCCCTCCCTGAAGCGGCGTCCCTGTCGGCGATTGTCCCAATGAAGGGGAAGATTCTCTTCATGGACGATGAGCCCAGTATTAGGAGCATGGCCACGATGCTCATGCGCCGAATCGGCCTAGAAGTTGTCGCCGTAAGCGATGGGCGGGAAGTCATTGATAAGTATAATGCAGCGCTCGAAGACGGTACACCGTTCTCGCTTGTCATCATGGACCTGACGGTCCCAGGGGGGATGGGCGGGCGAGAGGCTCTGAGTTACCTGCGAGAAATCGACGCCGCCGTGAAGGTTGTCGTCTCAAGCGGCTATTCAAGTGACCCAATCATGGCGAACCACAAGGAGCACGGGTTTTGCGGGATGATCGCCAAGCCTTACGATGTGGGCCAGTTCAACCGCGTGATCGTAGAAACACTGGGGCGGGGGTGCCTCGGAGCTACGCCTTCCGCGAACTAACGGGCCTCCCGGTCAGGGCGGCCGGTGCCGGCCGGCTCGCCCCTTCATGGTGCAGGCTTAAGTCTGGATCTCTACCATCGCGTCGATGAGCGCAATGTCGCCCCGCAGCTTCTCTTCAGCCGCCACCCTCAGCTGGTGAACGCGGACAACGCTGAGTCCCATCTCGGCAGCAATCTCCTGGAGCGTTAGCCCACCGAAGTAGTACCGCTGGAGGACACTGGACTGACCGGGCGTCAACCGCTGGATTGCTGCCCGGATAAGGGCGGCGCTTTCGCTCTCCTCTGCACTCTCGGCCGGGGAGACAGCATCGGCGTCAACGATGGAGCGAAGGCTACCGCCGCTGACCTCAATGGCGTCGGTGCTTAGCCGCTCAGCCGAAGCGGCAAGGTTCTCGATCTTGCGGACCTCGTCCTCGGGCACTCCCATTTCGTCTGCGATCTCCGCATCGGTGGGAGCGCGGTTGAGGGTGGACTCCAGGTAGGCGAGCGCCTTCTGGAGCCCCTTAACCCGAGCCCGGCCGTAGCGAGACAAGGGGTCCAGCCTGCGCATCTCGTCAAGAACAGCTCCCCTTACTCGGCAAACGACGTAGCCGCGATCCTGCGAGAGATCGTTGTTGAAGTCCCCCAGGACCTCCATCACGGCGAGTTTGCCGGCACTGGCCAAGTCCTGCGCCGATACGTGCGCAGGCAGGTGCCGGCTCATCTGCGCCACGACGGCGTCAACGATGGGCATGACATCCAGCAGGGAGATGTTTTCTGTGAGTGTGAGGGTCACGGGTATAGGGGGTAAGAAAGCAGCCGGTTTTTAAGCGGCTGCGTCCTTACGAGATGGCTGAGGGCAGGTGAGAAACAGCAGCCAGTCCGGGTGCTTGGGCGTCCGGATGAGGCTGCAACGGGGAAGCCCGAGGGGTGCCCGGGGCCTGCGGATCAACTTGAGGCCGCACTCGCTGTTAAGGCGGTTGCCCTTCCACGAGTTGATGGACCTGGTGCAGGTTACGAGGTTTTCCCAGGTATCGCCGCCGCCACGGTCCTTCGGGATGACGTGGTCGATGTTCGCCTCCTCCGGCCGCAGGCGTTTGCCCGTGTACTGGCACCGCCACCCGTCACGCTCGTAGACCCCCTGGGGGGAGAGGCGAGGGCGTGCGTGAGGCATGTCAGCGTAGGCAGGAGCCATGATAACCGTGGGCGCCCGCAGCCATCCACGTGCGGTCTCGATCACCACGTCGAAGGGGCGCACGGGAAGAGAGACCCACTCCGCCCATGTGACTGTGCGACGCTCCAAAGGCTCATCGTAGTTCGGGCGGCCGTCTGGACCGAGAGCGTACTCGATGTCGAAGGCCAAGGCGGGGTTCTCGCCCGTCATGGCAGTGATCGCGTCACGAACGGTCCTTGCGTCAATCGGGAGGTGAACCCGGTTGACATCGAGAACAATGGTCTGGTCGAGGACTGCGCTCATGGTGAAAGTCGATCACGCGCGAAGGGCCTGTGGCTCTTTTCTTCAGAAATTGGCTGCTCGGCTAGGACTCGAACCTAGACACGCAGATTCAGAGTCTGCTGTGCTACCATTACACTACCGGGCAGTGGTGCGGGGACCGCGATTCGAACGCGGATGCTTTTCAGCGCCAGGTTCTAAAACTGGTGCGTCTACCATTTCGCCACCCCCGCAAAGTCATGCGCCCGTGTCGGGCAGGATTAGCGCTATAAAAGCGCCTTGAATCGGTTCAGTTCAGCGATGGTGCCGTCAATGTCGCCGCGAAGAACGTCGCGCGTCTTCTCGATGATGTGAGTCGCGCCCTGTTTCTCAAGGTCCCCGAGGTAAGCTTGCCAATTGGCGTCGAGTACCTTGACCGCCGCCTGCGCGGCGTAGCCCGTTAGCTCCTCGGGGAACCCGTCAGGGCGACCCTGCGTTGCTGCGAGACTGTTCACCTTGTCCGCGTAGGCTTTTATTTGCATGCGCCAAGATGGCGGATCTTTCCGTGAATGGAGCCGGCGATGGGACTCGAACCCGCAACCGCGTGTTTACAAAACACGTGCTCTGCCATTGAGCTACGCCGGCGAAGATGGCGAAGATGGCGGAGATGGATAGATTCGAACTATCGGCGTCAGGGGATACCTGGCGCGGAACTTTAGCAAAGTTCTGGTTTAGACCTCTCACCCACATCTCCAAAATGCCGACGGCCCGACTCGAACGGGCACGACCTCGATGGTCACGAGCTTCTGAGACTCGCGTGTCTACCAATTCCACCACGCCGGCGAAAGAAAATGGCGGTGAGGGCGAGATTCGGACTCGCGGTACCTCTCGGTACTTCTGTTTTCGAGACAGGTGCCTTAAACCACTCAGCCACCTCACCGTGGAAAGTTGGAGCTACGGGCCGGATTTGAACCGGCATCATTCGATTTAGAAAATCGAGGCCCTATCCAATTGGACGACCGCAGCGGAATCGCTCAGTAAATGGCGCTCCGGCCCTGATTCGAACAGGGAGCCTTCTCGTTAGGACCGAGCTGCGCTATCCAATTGCGCCACCGGAGCACGAAGCCTGAAATGGTGCTTGGCGGGATGGAGGTGATCCTACTCCGGTTGCCCGGGCCAGCTTATCTCCTCGCCGGCACAAACCCTCCGCAACCGGCTGAGAAAGTGGTGGCCGCTGCCGGATTTTAACCCGCGATTACCCGATTATGGGTCAGGTGCTTTGAACACTAAGCTAAACGGCCGTAAATGGGGAGACCAACGAGGATCGAACTCGCAACCCCGAGATCCACAATCTCGTGCTCTGCCGATTGAGCTATGGCCTCCATGAAGTGGCGCCCGATAGCGGGGTCGAACCGCTGCCTGAACCTTGAGAGGGTCCCGTCCTGACCGCTAGACGAACCGGGCGAAAGAGTTGCCGTGAATGAAAATGTGCCCAAGGCGCGATTTGAACGCGCGACCCCAAGTTTCGGAAACTTGTGCTCTATCCAACTGAGCTACCTGGGCAAAAGAATGCGCCTGAGCAGGGTCGAACTGCTATGCCTTGCGGCACGTGTCCCTCAAACACGCGTGTATCCCAATTCCACCACAGGCGCGTAAAGTGATTGGCGGTGGGTGCATGATTCGAACACGCGGCGCGGTGAAGCGCTCCCAATTTCAAGCTGGGTGCATTAGGCCACTCTGCCAACCCACCAAAATACGGAAGCGGAAAGATTCGAACTTTCGGCGCCATTGTGGACGCGTCTCGTTTCCAACGAGGTGCCTTAAACCGCTCAGCCACGCTTCCGAGTAAATGGAGCCACGGGTCGGATTCGAACCGACGACCTACGCTTTACGAAAGCGTCGCTCTGCCAACTGAGCTACCGAGGCATCAAATGATGAAATCGTGGGCTAGGCCGGATTCGAACCGGCATGAGTTGTTAACCTCGGCAGGGTTTGAGCCTGCTGCGTCTCCCAATTCCGCCACACGCCCATGGAAAGAAAGCTCGTGACCAGGATCGAACTGGTGACCTCGTCCTTACCAAGGACGTGCTCTACCGACTGAGCTACGCGAGCAAGATGGGGAGATTGGTGGCGCGCCGGGGACTCGAACCCCGAACCTACTGATTAAGAGTCAGCTGCTCTACCATTGAGCTAGCACGCCATAGGAAAGAATTCGTTGGCTGCCTAGCGTGGTTTCGAACCACGACCAAGAGGGTCAAAGCCTCCCGTGCTACCATTACACCACCAGGCAACGAAAAATCGGGGTGGCAGGATTCGAACCTGCGGCCTCTTCGTCCCGAACGAAGCGCTCTGCCAGACTAAGCTACACCCCGGAAATTGGCGGTCTCGCTCGGTTTGGAACCGAGGACCTGTCGCCTGAAACGCAACGGATCTACCGATGAGAAAAGGGGCGAAATTAGTTCTGCGTGTCTTGCCCTGCCAGCTTCCAGATGTCGTTGCGGACATCATTGATTATCTCCTCGGCTGCCTCGACGGAGGCCATCTCTTCGGCGGTGAGCGCACGGCCTTTCGCCATGACCAGCCCATTGAGCACCGTATGGACATCGCCCAGGCGTTTGTCGATGGACTTGGTGAGGACGGAGCGGAGGGGGGAGCTGGATTCCATATCCCAAGATGGTGGTCTCTCGCAGTAAGAGAAATGGAAAGCGGCGAGGGCTGATTTCTTGCAAACCACCTCAATGAGCCGAGGTGCTTGATCTGTGAGACCTAAGTCCCAGAACGGCTAATTCACTAGAGACTGCCCGTGCGCTCAATGCTGCGGGGTGTGCGGCGTCCAACCCTTGCTCTCACACACGCACTCGATGAACTGGAGGCACTTAACCGTATCAAACCAGTCCTTCTCGCAGAGGTGAAGAACCCACTGGGCGAGAGCATGGTAATCGGGGATGCGGGACAGCGAAACGTCGTACGCGTTCGACGGATTACCTCCCTTATGGATGACCACGCAGCCACGCTCGATCCGTACGAACTGCGGAAATGTAGGCGGATTGCCCGTGTTTATGCGGCGAAACCCCAGTTGCCCTAGGGGCGATGGTTGTTTTTTCATGCAAACCAAGATGGTGGCAGGACCAGGATTCGAACCTGGGATAAGACGATGTCATCGTCCCGTCATAACCGCTTAACGATCCCGCCGAAATTTGGACCTGACCGGACTCGAACCGGTCGCCCCCTGCTTGCAAAGCAGGCGCTCTTCCAGATGAGCTACAGGCCCGAAAAATGGCGGGATGGACCGAGTTCGAATCGGCAACCTTTCGCGTGACAGGCGAATGCTCTAACCAGTTGAGCTACCACCCCAAAAATTGGAGACCCGCCGCGGAGTTGAACCGCGCGCTTCCTCGTTTGCTGCGAGGTCCGTTCACCAGGCTCGGTCGCGGGCCACTGAAAAATCGGGGCGGGCAGGATCGAACTGCCGATCTCGCGGCCCCCAGCCGTGCGCGTTGCCACTTCGCTACGCCCCGTAAAGATGGCTGCTCGGGCTGGGGTCGAACCAGCGACCAAGTGCTTAACAGGCACCTGCTCTGCCACTGAGCTACCGAGCAATGAGAGTGGTGCGCGAGGAGGGACTCGAACCCCCAACCCTCTCGGTGTAAACGAGATGCTCTCACCATTAAGCTACCCGCGCATTTTGAAACTGGAATCGGATTGGGAACACGGAAACGGAGGTTGCCGTTGACCATCGCGTATATTTGATCCCCGACGTGCCGAGAGCGTGTCAAAACCCTGAGGGATACTTGGAGGCTCGTGGGGTTGCGGTGATCGAAGTGCCGCCGTACCAAGGCATTCTTGGTGCAGGCACAGCGGGCTACGTAAAGGAGGAAAAGACTGTCTATATCTCGTCCGCCGCAAAGGGGAAACGCCGCCAGTGGGCTCTATGGCATGAGGCCGCCCATGTTGCGGACTATAAGCACGCCAGTTTCAGTTTCGAGTACGGCGCTGTTTCCCTGCGCCTTAAGACCGCGCTGCTTGCGCACAAGGAATTCCTTGTGCGGTTGCATACCCGCGGACCGCGCCTCTCGGAAGCCTTCATCGCCACCCTCCCATCCGCAGCGCAATTATTGATACAGTTGGAAAGGGAGCGAGAGATGATCCTTCAGCGGACGATTCGCATGCAACCCTGCGAGTTGTTCGCGGACGCTACCGCCTGCCTGTTCTGCTGCCACCGACTATTCTTCAAGCGGGCTGGCGGGCTGTTCCACCCCTTGTCCAAGGAGCTTCGCCGCTACCGATTTCCCCTTGAAGACCTCATCGACATGCGCCTCGACGATGTGCGCGCCTGAAATCGTGGACCTGGACGGACTTAAACCGTCAACCTCTTCGATGCCATCGAAGCGCTCTATCAGCTGAGCTACAGGCCCAAGAAAATTGGTCGGCAGCGCGGGGGTCGAACCCGCACGAGCTTGCGCTCACCGGAGTTTAAGCCCGGCGCGTCTACCAGTTCCGCCACCCGCCGAAAATCGGGGCGACAGGGTTCGAACCTGCGACCTCCTGGTCCCAAACCAGGCGCTCTACCAGACTAAGCTACACCCCGGAAAATGGCAGGAACGGAGGGAGTCGAACCCCCAACCAACGGTTTTGGAGACCGCTACTCTACCAATTGAGCTACGTTCCTATCTCTGAAATTGGGTGCAGAGACTGGATTTCAACCAGCGATCTCCACCTTATGAGGGTGGCGAGGACAAGCAGGCTCCTCCACTCTGCAACAAAGCTGTGTTCGTCGTCGCGAGAGAAAAGCTCGCGCCCGACTCTGGAAAATGTTCGCGACGGGAATCGAACCCGCGCCACCCCTTGCGGGGGTTTTCCGTCGCAGCATTATCCGACGCAGTTGCCTAGGCATGCGTCAGTGCCGCGCCGGCCGCTAGGCTACGTGAACCCGCAGTGCTGCCACTACACCACGCGAACGAAAATCGTGGACCGAAGGGGGATCGAACCCCTGACCTCATCGTTGCGAACGACGCGCTCTTCCACTGAGCTACCGGCCCATCGAAATGGTGGTCTCGGGTGGGTTCGAACCACCGACCCCGCGCTTATCAAGCGCGTGCTCTAACCAGCTGAGCTACGGGACCATAAGTGGATGGAGCGGTAGCCGGGAATCGAACCCGGGACACCTGTTTGGAAAACAGAGGTTTTGCCACTAAACTACAACCGCGAGATTGGCGGTAACGGGTGGGTTCGAACCACCGACACGCGGCTTTTCAGACCGCTGCTCTACCAATACTGAGCTACGTCACCAAAAATGGTTCTGCGAAATGGTGCGTCAGGAAGGACTCGGACCCTCGAAGCCCCGAAGGGCGGCGCGTTTACAGCGCGCTGCATTTGCCGCTCTGCCACTGACGCGTGAAAGTGGGGGAACTGGGTGGACTTGAACCACCGACATTCGCCTTATGAGGGCGCTCCTCTGCCAACTGAGGTACAGTTCCATGCGTATCCAGAATTGTGGGACACCTGGGACTCGAACCCAGAACCTACTGCTTAAAAGGCAGCAGCTCTGCCATTGAGCTAGTGACCCATACGAAAGTGTCTCCGCCTCGGCCATGAATGCAGGCCCGTGGGGCTCAACCGCGCTTCGCATCGCGGGCACTCTGATACCAACCGACGGCACAAGCCGACGCGTTTAGCCCTGCCTGCCGCGCGAAGCCGCAGCGCAGACTGAACGGAGATTCTTGAAAGTGTCCGATGGGTCCCAGGTCGCTCCAGGATGCTCAGGTTCTCACCCGCATGTGACGCAAGGCTCCACCGCCTTGGACGCCGCTCCCAGCCCTCGATGCCCCACCGGAAATTAAGCGGTAAGAGGGACTCGAACCCTCGGCCTCCACGTTGGCAACGTGGCGCTCTAACCGACTGAGCTACTACCGCGAGAGAGATTATTCCTGCACGCTACGCTTCGGCTTCGTGCTTGCCGGGTACCACAGCACCAGGGGACCCGACGGAGTTAAGTGCCCGCTGTCTCGGGTCAACGATAGCAGGGAGAATGGCGCGAACGGCAGGGTTCGAACCTGCAACTTCCTGATCCGTAGTCAGGGGATCTATCCAGTTGATCTACGTTCGCGTGAAAGTGTCGCCCCCAGCCAGAATCGGACTGGCGCGCCGCGCGTGAAAGGCGCGTGTCCTGCCACTAGACGATGAGGGCGACATGAAAGTGAAAAGCTGGGTGGCGGGCACGAATGCCCCTTACCGCGCGAGCGCGCGACCACCCAGCTCTTGCCATCGCCTGGCCACGAATGTGGCTGGAGCCTCACGGAGTTTAGGCCGATTTACGCTCCGGCGCTGGCTTCTATCTGAAGAAAAGAACCACCTGCCGTCCCTCTCGGCTTTCGCCGGATTGGACCCGCCCCCAGTGTGGGAAGGCGTCTTCGCTGATTCGTGGGGCTCAGCTGTGAAGCCACTTGGAAATTGGAAAGGTGTAGGACCCGGTCCGGAAGTGGCTTGGCGTCTGGCCAACAAAAAACCCACTTCCGGGGTGGAAGTGGGTCGGCTCAGTGTGCGGTTGCTTTCCGCCCTAGCTGGCTTTCCCACCTCCTGTGACGCCTGCGCTATCCAGATTAAACTGATAACCTTGCTTTGAGGTTATCCTCGGGATGGCGGCCCACATTGGGCACAGCGTCAGCGAGCGTCCTTCGGGGCTTGTCCCGAGGGCCGGCGCTAATTTCGGCTGTGAATGGAGGGTCATTTGCGAAGATGTGTTATGACTGTCTGAGTTGCTGAACGGATGATGAAGGAGAATTTTTAAGAGGGGTGCTAAAGAAAGATGGAAAATAAAAATCCCACCGTCGGATGAGGGTGGGTCGGGTCGAACGGGACGAAGAACTGATCGTCAACGATTCAATCGTAACCCACCCTTGCTCGGTTCCAGATCGAGCCCGCGGTTTCCCGCGAAGGTTGTTGCGGTCGGGATAGAGCCCTGCCGCAGCCAACCGCTCAGGCGGCTTGGCACTAACGTGCGGTATTGTGAGGAGGGCTTCATGGAAAGGTGTGTGCTTGTTACGATATGAACCATCGGCAAATGTTCCGGAGATTCAAGGAGTTTGTTGGATATTTGTTATGACGCTCCAAGATGGCGTGAGGTTACAGCGTATCACGAAATGAATTACCGAGGCGCCCGCCATCTCACTGGTTCACTGTCAATGCCGAGGCCCCAGGGATGGCAATAGCGGGAGATGGGATGGATTCCGTAAGCAGAGCCCGGGCACCAGATGGGGTTTCTGCGGCGATCTTGACCATGAGCCTGTGCAGCTGCGCATACGTGACAGGCTGCTCGACCGCGGCCTGGGTTGGGTTCGAGGGGGACGGTGAGGCGCATGCAGTGAGCAAAAGCGCGGCAAGCGCTATCGACCCGGCGAGCTTCCGGCGCCGGGCTACAATACTTGAGAGAGGGGTGTTCATATCGAATGGGTACACCATAATTATGGGGTGCCGCCGGCCTCAGGGGCCGAGAGGGAGTGAATGCGCCCGACCGCCAAATCGGGTACGTGCCACTCAGGGTAGCCGAACACTGCCGGAATATGGGTCCGCCTCTCCGCAATCGCAGCCTCCCATCGGTGATTTCCGTCCTGACGGTGCCAGGACCAGTCGCTTGTCGCCGCACCACAGGGGCTCGCAAGGATCGTGATGGGTGGGAGGGAGCCTCCCTTCCTTAGCATGTTCCGGTACTTGCGGACGCCGCGGCGATACGCTCCGCCTTCCCCAGGCTCCATGGCCACGGGCAGTGGCAGTTCCACAACCGGCGAGAACAAAAAGCCGTCCGGATCAAATGGCAGGGCGAATGAGTCGCGGCCATTGAAGTGGAACTCCGAGAACCACGCATCGGAGTTCTCATACGGGCTCCACTCACCCATAGGAGGAAGAGTTGCGAGAGCGCAGCGGTAGCGCTCGGGCAGCGTGGGCGCCTGGTGAATCTGCCGGCAGGGGAGGGGTGTCTGGTTGCCCACAAGGGCGCTCTGGTCCATAGACCAAGCTGGTGACCCACGAATTTGCTCATTTTACCCACCCCCCGGGGGGCCTCCTCAGAGGGAAAACCTTCAGATGTAACGGCCCGCTGACTCCAATTTCTTGAGCCCCGCCTCCATCAGCTCAGCCGATTGCAAGTTCCTGAGCTGGTGCGCAATTGCCGCAGCCTGGGGAACGTCATTTGTTCCCTCGCCCGGAGTTCCAAGGCGGCTTTGGACTACTCGCAGCATGCAGCGGAGACAAAAGTCGCTACGTCCTTTCAGCGACCGTTGAAGGGCCACGAGCAGCTCCTCGCTGGATCGTGCCGGCGCCCCGCCACGGAGATCCCGCTCGTAGGGCTCGTGCGGGCAGGGCGACCTCATCGAGGGGGTGTCGGCACAAATGCTCGTCCTCCGAGGACCCGAGCGATCTGTTTCGAAGCTATTCCCGAGGTTAATCTGGCCCTGAAGCTCCCTCGATCCCCGGGACTTGGGGTCATGCGCAAGAGTCTCCTCCCCACGAGCTTCGCGTCAGTTTGATGCCGATAAGCGGGATTCGTTTGTTACATCCATTTGGATTTTTTGAAAAGCGAAAAGGTCGAGATACTGGGCGCAAGTCACTGATCTGTGCTGAAATTGGCTCGACTCCGTTGGTAGTTGTAACAAGGAAGGATTCGTCGTTTTGGGCTCCACCCGGCCCATAATCTTCACGACCACCCTTAGTTCCTTGTTCGTTAGTTCCACCCTTAGTGCAGATAGAAACCACCCTTAGTCCCAAGGCCCTGCCACTCCAACAGGCCAAGCTCCTGCGTTATGTAGCGGAAACGCATCAAACGCTCAGAGTTCCTCCGTCCCAGACCGACATGGCGCGGTACCTAGGAGTGCGGAATGTCCAAAACTACCTCACCCCCCTCATTAAGAAGGGCTATCTAGCCCGCGTGCCTGGTGGGCCAAAGGGTCGTTCCAGAGGAGTCGTAACGACGGGCAAGGGCGATGACTGGGTCGAAGCGGTCAAAGATCAGGCGCTCCTCTCATTAAGAAGCCGCTTCGTGCAGTTCAAGCCGGATGGTCTCCGGGGGCCGAAGCAGCGGGTGCTATTCAGGGCTCCGAAGGTCGAGGCGGGAACTGTCGAGGCCGACGAAGATTCTGTGGCTCGACTCCGCCCATCTGAAAGCGACCAAAGCGCGCACCCAAGCCTGCCACTTGAGGAAGGAGCGTTACGCTCGTGAACGAATTCCTGAACATCGGGGCTCTCATCAATTCGAGCGCTGTGGGCCGTTCCATGGCTCAGCCGGAATTTGAGTTTGCCCAGGAATACGGAGTTCGGAAGTTCTACGCGCCTCGGGAGTGGTCCTCGGTCGCGGGCATGTTTTCGGTTGCCGGATCGTCCGAACGACTGACGGTACGGAAGGCCGGAGCGAAGACACCTTCCGGCCCTGAAGAGAAGGTCACACGCAAACGGGCTCGCGTCATCAAAGTCGTCACCGCCGACCTGGAGGACTCCTACGGTCGCTACCGTCTGGAGATTGGGGGCTTCGATCCGTTTAGAGGAGGGACACCGTTGGAGAGCGCCTCGGTCGCACTGGAGAACCCTGTTCTCGACGTGGAGCTGCTCCATCTGCTCGGCGTCCTGATGTACCTTTGCCAAGTTTCGCCCGGCGAAAGACCGCAGCCTCGAAACATTGCATGGGCTGAGGCTGTCCGGATCTTCGCGGGTAACTGCGCCGACGGCAATGCGCCTGGAAGCTACGACAGGGCAAAGATGAAGAAGCTCTTCCTCCGGTTGACCAACGTGCGCTGGGCGATTGGTCGCCCTTCAGGCGGTGGTCAGACTATCTGGGGGAAGTCGGAGCGAATCTTCACACACGACGCAATCACTCCAAAGACTGTGGCTCGCATGGTAAAGGGCCGCACAAAGCGGACAGTGTTCAACACCCTGGACGGGCTGTTGTTCAACGAGCGGTTCATAGAGGCTCTGCTCCCCTCGTGGGATGTTGAAAAGGAGAAGGGGAAAGCCGAGAGACAATTGCAGGAGATTTCCCTCGATGGCCTAGCCTGCGGCCGCAGTCCGCTCGGCAAACTCTTCTTCCTGTATTTTCCGAAATTGGCTGTCGGGTCGAACGGACGGCCTCCGTTTGAAATAGGCGTTACCAAGCTGTGCGAGCAATTGGGGGTGCCAATGAAAGCCGGCCACGCGAGACGGGTTTTCCTTGGGCACAAGCTAGACGGAACTAGCGGCATTCTCCACGACTTCGATGGTGCGCCACTTCTGCGTGGAGTTCTTCGCCTGGGTGCTCGCGAAGGAAAGAATGACCTCCTCGCGCTAGGCTGGGCTGATGGATACCGCAGGGTTTCCGACAAGGAAATGGCGGACAAGTCGCTGCTTCGCGCCTTCACTAAGCTCTCCGCTGATGAGTTTGCCAAGCTCACCCGTCCGCTACCCGCATTGAGCATGCACGAAAAGGCGCTCCTCGGTGCCGCCGAGATCGGTTCGCCGACTTCCGGCTTCAGGGTAGAGATCCTCGAAGCGAGAGCGCTGATGGGCAGGGAGAATTTCGAGAGCTTCCTGGTCGATATGGACGCTGCGCGCTACCGGCGAGAGGGCGGCGCGTACACGGAGGGTCCAGAGGCCCGGCTGCGCCATTACATGCGCAAGCGGGTTGGCGAGCTATTCGGATCTGCCGGCCGGTAGATCCTTCGCCTGGGTGCCAGGGAGGAGCGGTTTCCTGATGTAGGGTAGGAGGGACCTCGCGTAGCGGTTTGTGACCCCCGCTGCCTCTCCCAGCTCCGCCGCTGTCGGCTCGCGACCCAGATCGCCTTTCAGCCGGGTGTACTCGACGCCTACTGCAAAGCGCTTCCGCGGCGGCCTGCCCCTGGGCCGGAAGAACATCAACTCGTCCGGGAGCCCTGACTCGTCCACGTCGCATTCCCGCAGCAGCTTGACCCACCTGTACGCGATCACGCGCGACACGCGGGCGGACTTGGCGGCCGCCTTAAACTCCAGCGGCCGGCCTCCCGGGGCACCCTTGAGCCATTGCCAAAAAAAGAGGATGGGTCTGGCGTTGGGGCAGGGGAGTCGGTTCTTTCCGATCAGGTAGGTCGCGAACATTGCTTCCGCCCTTCGGATGTCTTCTGATGTTGGCGTCACGCAAGGCGGAGACTGAGCGGCATGCCCTTTGGGGTGTAAACTAATTATTTCCCCTTTTCGGTAATTCTGGCCCAGGGTGGGTAAATCTGGACCTGGGGTGGGTAAATCTGGCCGGCCCGAGGGCGATCTGGCCGAGGGTGGGTAAATCTGGACACGCCCCAGAGGGGGAATCGCTCTGCTCATCCCCTCACGTCCGCATCTAAACAATCATTGCCAACATGGGGGTGGCATCCTTTCGAGCTTAAATCGACCCAGACCGGGCGGCGAGCGGGCTATGAATGGTAGGCACTTAATGACCCATAGCCCAAGGCTGGTAGGCTCTTCTTGACCTGAAGGGGAAAATGGTAGGCACTTATTGACCCTATGAAACGCCTCTCGATCCTGCTGTCCTCGTCCGACATCGAGACACTGACAGCCGCCCGGCGCCGACCCAGGTGCCCCGCGGACACCCAGCGGTACATCCAGATACTTTTTGCGCTTTCGGGACCCGAGGCTGGTGAACGGTCCGTTGCCAGGGCGCTCCAGGTATCCCGGGACCTCGTTCGTAAGGTAGCTCGGTTACATACCGTCGGCGGTGTTGCGGCGGTCCTGGCCCACAAGCCGGTGGCCTCTCGGCCTCCGCTGCCGGCTGAACGGATTGACGCCCTCAAGGATCTGGCCGCCAAGCATCCTGACTGGCGTGTCGTTGACCTGGCCAATGCGGTGAGCGCCACGGTCGGGCACATTTCCAAGGGCAGCGCAGTTGCAGCGCTCAAGGGCCGGCCGAGGCGTCGGGCTTCGATCAAGCCTGCATAGCCCCGGGAAGGCCGCCAAACGGGCGTTTCTGAGGCCCTTCCGCGCCCGATCTGGGGGAGGTCGCCACCCCTACAGCCAAATTCGTGGGAGGTAGCGCCGCGCCAGGCGCCTTTCGGAGGCTTTGAGCCACCCAATACCCCTCCCCCGGGGGAGGGGTGTGCGACCGGGTCAGTCCCCCTCGGGCTCGGATTCCAAGCTCCCCGACGCCTCGAACACGAGCGACCCATCGGAGACGCCACGGAGGGTGTAGTCCACGTTCATGAGGCAATCGTGCCCAACGAGCGCCACGGACAGCGCATCCATGAACCCCTCGAACCCGCCGAAGAGGTCGCTGAGGTCGAGCGCGACCAGGCCACGGATCTCACCATCGTTCTCGCGCCACATCTTCAGCAACGCTTCTCCCTTAAGCGGCGAGGTCAAGACCTGGCCCGGATCGGAGTCGGCAACGGCGGATTTGGCGGATGGAGGCATGCCCCAAGATGGGGCGGTCGTGACGACCTGGATCTATGCGACGCTCAAATTTAGGGTTCGCTCGGGAGCTACAGAGCCCTGCAATTTCACGAGTTCGGCAGAGAAGCCGTCGGCGTTGCTGCGCTCGCATGCTTCGGTGATCCGCAGGAGCACAAGCGCCGCATCCATCGTCGTGAGGCGCTCGTCAATTTCGCCTTGTTCGGCCAGAGCGAAGAATGCCTCGATCTCGTCAGCGACTCTGTTGTTCGCAGAGTTCGTGTCGCAGAGCACAGATTGGTCGGACGCCCTGATGACCGTCAGGTGGTCGCAGCGCTTGCCGTCAGAGATCGCGTCAAACTGGATCTCGAAGAGGTACACGTCTCCGGCAGCCTGGAACGCGCCGTTCACGACGCGGTGCTGTGACACCCGCAGAAAAGAGCTGCGAAGCGTGGCGATGGTGTTCGGCATCCCCACGGGCTGAATTACTGACGAAACGCCCGATGACGGGGATGCGGGAAAGAACGCGTCGGCGCTGCTCGCGAGGCTTTGACTGGCAATGTCCACATAGGGGACAAATCCGACGCGAGCAGAAATCGTGAGCCCGGAAGGGCGGTAAGGCCGGAGAAGATCGACGATGATCCCCATGCCGTGAACTGATTCGTCGGCCAAGGCCCCCGCTGTGGGGCGCTTGTCGCCTGTTCGGTTCTTACCCCATTCCACGTGGATCTCCCTGGGCTCGGCGTGGAAGCCGGACATCAGCGCCTTGAGTTGGGAAACGGACCGTGAGAACCGCATCAGGTAGGCTACGTGGATGGAGGATGACGGCACCATTTCGGCCTCCGCCTCCAGTTGCTCCGCCTCGCTGGCATTCAGCACCACCGGTTTCTCGACAAACATGCGCTTGCATCCCATGCGAAGCAGATCCCGGAGGTTCCCAAAATGTGCCGGCGTGTTCGAAAGGACAAAGGCAATGTCTGGGACGCACCCGGTCCCATCGAGGCTGCGGATAACTGTCGCCCCCGGGTAGTCACGCTGCAACCGAAGCACCTTTGCAGGGTCTAGCTCGACCAGAATCAAGGGCGCGCTAGTGTGGGAGCGAATCAGGGGGATGTAGGTTGCGGCCATGACGCCGCCGGCGCCGACGATCACCACGGGCGTTTGCTTGTCGGTAGAGGATGCGTTCATGGCGAAAGTTCCTAGGCGTGCGGAACGGCCTCGGGGGCGGGCTCGGATTCGGCTTCGGCGACCCTGTCGGGAATTTGTGCAGGCGCTCCGGACTCGTGGTGGGCAGCCTTCGGGTGGTGTCGCTGCTGAAGTTCCATGTCGATGGGGACGGTTCCCAGAGCCTCCTCCATGGAGGTAAGCCCCATCTTCACCTTGAGCATCGAGTCCTGGTGGAGCGTCTTCATTCCGTTGCGCATGCAGATCCCCTTTAACGTGGCCGTGTCCGCTTCTTTGTTGATCGCCGAGGTCAGTTCCTCGCTTGCCGTTAGCAACTCGTGGATGCCCACGCGCCCCTTGTAGCCGGACGAACCGCAAGCGGGGCAGCCTTTTGCCCGCGCCTTGAACACCTTGCCGGACCACCCAACCGCCCGCTCCATGATTTGCGCCGCATTGCCTTCGAGCTGGACCTCCTCCTTGCACACCTTGCAGAGACGGCGCATGAGGCGCTGGGAACAGACGCAGATGAGAGATGAGGAGATCATGAACGGCTCAATCCCCATGTCCGTAAGGCGGGCCACCGTGCTCGGGGCGTCGTTCGTGTGAAGCGTCGAGAGGAGCAAGTGCCCCGTGAGAGCCGCCTCGATGGCGATGCCCGCGGTCTCCTGGTCGCGGATCTCACCCACAAGAATCACGTCGGGGTCCTGTCGCAGGAAGGCGCGCAAGGCGCTGGCGAAGGTGAGGCCGATCTGCCGATGCATCTGCATCTGGTCCAGATTGGGGAGCGTGTACTCGATGGGGTCCTCGGCGGTGCGGATCACCATGTCCGGTGTGTTGATTTCGCCGAGGGCCGAGTAAAGCGTCATCGACTTGCCGGAGCCAGTAGGCCCGCAATGAAGAATCATCCCGTAAGGCTGGCGGATGCAGTCACGGTATGTGGCGAGGTTCTCGTCCGAGAAACCAAGCTGGGGAAGGGGCAGCGTGCTCTTCTGCTTGTCGAGAATACGCATGACCGCGCCTTCGCCGTGGTTGAGGGGAGCTGTCGATACGCGCAAGTCGATGTCGAGGCTCTTCTTCGTGAACTGCTTGAAGACGATGCGTCCATCCTGGGGCAACCGACGCTCGGAGATGTCCAGGTTGCACATGATCTTGATACGGGCGATCAGCGACGGCCCGAACTTTCGCGGAAGCCTCAGGTATTCGCGGGTCCCGCCGTCCACGCGGAACCGGACGACAAGCTCCTTTTCCTGCGGAGACAAATGAATGTCCGATGCACCCTGGAAGTATGCGTCCTCAATGATCTTCGAGGCCATCGCGACAACGGGGCCGGAGTCTTCGCCAAGGTTTTCGCCTGAATCCTCCTCAACTTCGGCATGCCCGAATTCATCGGCTATTCCCGCGAGGACCGACTTCAATTCAGCGCCGCCGTCGTTTCCTGACGGCTGCGTGAGCTTCTTTAATCGCGTCTCAATATCCGCCGATGGGACCGCGATAAAGAGCGGGGTGAGATTGGAGATGCCTTTGATCTCGTCCCTCAGGTCCGTGGCTGCGGTGAAATGGTCCGCCCCGGCGTGAATCAGGAGATACTCGCCAAGTACGCCCATCGGGATGATCTTCTGTGCGGCACAGTAGTCCATCGGGATGTGTTCGAACGTCTTTGCGGTGACCTTGCCGCGCGGCATCGAGGTGGCCAGGATTCCCATGCCGCGCATACGGGCGATGTGCAGGCAAAGCGGAGTGATGGCGTAGTCCGTGGCCAATAGCGTCTCGAACGACTCCATCGTCGGCTGCCCCTCGATCTTCTCCAATGCAGCGACCTGGGGTTGCTGGAGCAGCCCGAGTGTTGCGAGGCGAGCAACGGTAGTAGACTGGAGTCGGGTTAGCGGCATTTCAAGTGACGGCCGGTGCCGGCAGCAGGGACTTGGCGACAGGCTTGGCGAAGGCGGCTCGCACCCATGCCTCGCGTAAGTTTTCCAGGGTTGTCGAATGCCAGACTATGCCCCTCCCGAAGACGCCTTCCCAGTACGTGCGCTCCTGCTCAGCGAGAAAATGCGATGTGGCGATAAACACCAACCCACCGTCCTTGTCGAACGGCAGTGAACGAGTGTCCACGCATTGCTCCCTTGTGATGCCCTTCAGTAGTTCCTCGTTGAAATCCATGAAGGCCAGATTAACCGGGGGTACGTGGAAGTGCTCCATCGTGTACCGAATGAGATCCTCCTCCTTGAGCGCACGCTGCTCATACACGAGCACGTCGAGAATGCTAAAGCCTATCAGCACGTTGCCCTCCTCCCCCTTGTCCCTCCGCAAAACAAAGCTCTCGTTTGCTGACGTAAGTTGGTCTGTCGAAACCGAGAAGTGGGGGGTGTCGATCTCGACAAGCGCAGCAGCGAGGTGACGATCAACTCGGGACGAAATTGCTGAGGGAGGTGTGCGCGCCATGGGCCGTGAAATAAGTTAGCCGCCCTCGAAGGAGGGCAGCGGGCTAAATGGGGCTGAAGGCACACCTAAAGTATGGGGTGAAACCGTCTGGGAAGCCTTTTTGTGGGAGCGCCGACACGCATTCGTTAAGGACATGAAATGCGCACCGTCGCTCCACGGGCGACTCACGAAGCCCCGTTCCGGGGGTTCCCTCGACCGGAGACAGTTAGATGGCGATGCCGGGAGGCACAGGGTCATGGCATCCAATGCCCAATTCCGCGATTGGGCGGAACCTTACGAGGACAGGGCGGGGACCGTCACCGTAGGGCCGGCGGCGGTGGTCGGCTTGGGAGGAGCCGCTATTGGTACGCGAGGGGCAGGGGCGGGAGTCGCAGCGGCGTGCATGGCCGCCTTGAGCTGGCTCAACTTACTGGCCTCTTCCGGGTGGGATTCGATGGCCGCAGAGAAAAGGACATCGTCGCGTTTATCGGTCAGCTCCTTGATCTGGGCGTTTAGGTCTTTGACCACCTGGGAGGATGCGGCCGTATCCTGCAAAATCTTCTGGGCCTGAAGGTAATCGTTCATCGGGAGCCCATACGGCTTCATTTCGCCCGGGGCATTCGCCCCCTTCGGGCCATCGGCCGCCCTCCCGAAACTGGCGATGAGGGGCATGGCGACAGCCGCTACGATAAAGGTGCGAAGGATAGATGACTTCATGTCCTAATTATGGGGGGCAGCGGGGCGAGAATGCAGCGCCGGCAACCGCTGCCTGGTGCCGGACCCGGCCTTTGCCCAAGATGGGGCGATCATGCGGCGCATAAACGCATGGTTCCTGCATGGACTCGCCCACTGCGCTTGGTGGGTATAGGTTCCCCGAGGACGAAATCGGGGGCAGCCTCATCGAGGGAGGCCACCGCGGTTGCGGCGAGTTTGCGTGCGCGTTTCGCGCGAGCCGCCTTGTTGCGGAGTCCCCCAAGGGACGATTGGCTCTTGGGATCGAGCGTGAAGGTCTGCGTGTTCATCTTCCGGTCAGCTTCGCGGATAGCCTCAAGCAGAAGCTTCGTGTTCGGGGTCAGGGAGAGCCAAAGGCCCGGACCTGCCTTCGAGTAACTGATTTGCGGCATCGCCGTGCGGCCGAAATTCCACCCCGTATGCTTCGACTGGACGATGTTCTTGAGCGGAAGCCCCGGGAACTTGCGCAGAACCCGCCCAGCCATCTGGATCGTCGGCCCCTTATCCGAGTCCCTAACAAACACAGTCGCAAGGCTCGGGCAGTCCCAACCCTCTGAAAGCACCATCATGTTGATGAGAACGTCCAGCTTGCCGCTCTCGAAATCGGCCAACTGCCGCTCCCGATCCGTGCTCGCCGTGACGACCTCGACCGTGACTCCTCCCGCAAGAAGCAGGCTCTGGCACTCATAGCACTCCTCCGAGGTCCGGAAGAAGATTGCGGTACGGCCCCACGTATCAATGCGCTCAAAATAAGCCTCGGCAACGCTCCTGGGGGTGTACTCGTCAAGTTGCCAGTGCGCGTACGGCGAGAGGTATCCGTCCTGGATCAGCCGATGGTACCCCGCCTCTTGGATGATCCGCTGGAAGCAGAGCTTGAGGTTGTCGGTTCGCATAGGCGTGGCCGAAAGCCCGATGGTGAACGCCGGATTGCAAATGTCCCACAGGGCGACACAGGTGTCGGCAGCGGAATGGTGCGCCTCGTCCAAGACAAGGACCACTTTCTCGAATGCGCCCATCTTCTCCTCGATGTGGCTATCGAACGCGGAAATCGGAACAAGGTTCTTTGCTCCAACCATCAGGTTATCCCTGACCACCTGATCGAGAAGGGTGCGGCGCATCGCGACCCAAGCGATCCCCACCGCGGGGTCATCGGCCTGCAACGCCTTCGAAGCCCTCAACCCCATGACGGTCTTGCCGGAACCCGTCGGGCTAACGATCATGACGGATTCCAAGCCCTCGTCATACGCACCGAGAGCTTTTTCGTGGACGGCGTCTTGATACGGACGTGATTCGAGAAGCATGTCCCAAGATGGGACCCCGGAAACCCGCCTAAACCATCCTGACCGGGGGCCTCGGAACCCGGGCGGGCTCCTCGGAGCCTGCATCGACCAGGGCCGGAACCTCGCCCATTTCCTCCCGCAAGAGCGCAGTGCCGTCCGACTCGGCGGGGTCCGAGGGCTTTTTGCCTCCATCGGCAGGGGCGGCGACGGCCTCCGTCTCCTTACGGGGACCCTTCGACTTGCGCCGGGGGAAGCTGCGGCCCGTTATGACGTTCCCAGGCTTCACGGCATCCTCCGCGAGATACGACTCCATCGTGGTTCGCCCGCCTTCGCTCTCAAGGGTGCCTTCAAGGTCGAAGCCGGAATCGTCGGCCAGCAGCCCGCCAATCCACTCGTAGATCGAATCCACCTTGCCCTTGGCCTCCTTGCTGGCAATTTCCGCGCCGAGCATTATTAGGTCGGCCACCGAGAAATTAGACGGGGCGCGCACGAGCCTCTTCTTGCTGACGACGCCAAGCGAGGAGAGGCCGAAGCGGCTGGCTTCGTCGTAGGCGAAGCGGCTCAACCTGGTCCGTGCAACGTCTGAGACGGACGCATTCGTGACGGCCTTCTCAAACTCAAGGAACTCCGCGAGACTTGCGCTCGCGCTGTGGGCGGCCTCGATGCGCGTAGCGAGCGTACCGAAACCCTCCTCGTTCGAGAAGCCTCGGGTGAAACGGGCAAGAGCAGAGACGTATTTGCCGCTCTCCTCCCCGATATTGGCCGAGGAACAGAACGCCTTGGACTGCGCACGGAGGGATACGCCGCGAGAACGCAGGGCGAGGGACAGCCATGCCGTGGGCTTTCCCCAACCGTCCACAGAGACCCGGATGGTCATGTTAGGGGAGAATTCCAGATCGAAGAAGGAAAACGGCTTGTGCCTATCGGAAACGTCATAGGTCACCCGAAACTCGCCGTCGCCGTCATAATCCCCGAGGGTGCCTGCGGCCCCCAACATTTCCATGTACTTCTCAAGGTGCGGGAGCGCGAAATGGCGCTTGGTAAAGGGCGAGACGGCCAGGGCCTTCGTGCGCCCCCCGGTTCGGTCGATGGCAATAACCGCCTTGTCGCCAACCTTGTGGCGCGCTATGCCGCGAGCTATGACCTCGTCCGGGCTGAAAAGGTTGAACACGCTCGGGCTCTGCCCAAGAAGCGTGGCGAAGGAGACGCCGAAGCGTGAGGTGTACTCCATCTCTTCGCCAGCGATATTGACCTTGGTCACAACCACGCCGCCTGTCGAAAGCTTGTCGGCGTCAAAGGTCAGCTTGACGCTCGGGAGGTCGAAGGAGCGGTACTCAATCATGGCCCCACCGAAGGTGAATGTTTGGCTGTAGTGTTCCATGTGTCTAAGATGGGAGTCAGTCTTGGCGCATGGGCATGACCAGCGCGGCGTACCCCTCGGAGTCGAGGCGGACGGGGCAGGCCGTGCTGCCCACCGTCACGGCCACATTCGATGAAGGGACCCCGGCGATGGCCTCACAGAGAAACCGAGGATTAACCCCGACTCGGCCTTTCGGCCCGGTTACTTCCGCCACGAGTGTGTCCGCGGCCGCCGTCTCGTTACCTTTCCCGCTCCCAGAGAAATCTAGTCCCGACTCGGACCACGCCATGGTGATCGAGGGGACTTCCCCGTCGCAGGCAAGGGACACGCGCTTTGCGGTTTCGCCCAAGACGATACTCGGGACTGAGAATTTTGCAGGGGTCATCAGGGCGGCGCCCAAGACCTTGTCGATGGGAGGAAACAAGCCCTCCGTGTTCGTTGCCTGGAAGATGAAGGACGGAATCCCCTCAGGCGCTTCCGGAGTAAATTCTCCAGTGGTGAGGTTCCCGCAGACGTTCAACTGGAGCGTCCCTTGCGCGCTCCGCATGATTCGGGCAAGGGCAAGGACTGCCGGACGCGCAAGGACCACAGATTGGGTGGCTTCGCTCGGGGTCGTCAGGCTAACCGTGCGTTGCGCCAGTCGGCGTCCGTCGGTGGCGGTGAAGACGATGCGGTCCTTGTTGAAGGCGATCTGCACTCCGCGCATAGTCGGCCGGTTCTCGTCGTCGGACATCGAATGCATGACGGAACTGAGGCCGGAGCCGAAGGACTCTCCAAGCAGTTCCCATCCTGGAGTTGCGGCGAGGACCGCAACAGGGGAAGGCAGCGCCTCGTAGGGAGTCACAGCCGTGATGCGAAAGGTGCTCCGGCCCGCCTTCAGAACCAAGGCCGACAACCTTCCTGGACCCGCTGAAATCGTGAGGTCTCCGTCGTCGAGTTCGCGTATGATGGGGGTCAGAAGCTTGGCAGGGATGCAGCAGCGGATGTCGCCAGCCGTCGAAGCAGCGACTGACGTTTCAAGGAAGAGCGCAAAGTTGCACGCCGCGACCCTTATACTGCCGTTGGCGGAATGGACACGGAACGCATCAGCCCCGGACTTCGCCCCTGCGGCCAACGCCGGAGCAACCAACGAGAGTGCTTCGAGGAGCCGGGTTTTTGGGATTGTGACGCTGGGCATAACCTAAGATGGCGAGGCAATTCTGGCCTCAGAAACCTGCGACAGGATCGAAGGTCGGCGTTGTTGACGGCTCTTTGAGCGGCGGGAAGCGGCGTTCGTCGGTGCCGGGGAATGCCTGGTTGCGTGCGGGGCGAGCTTCGGCCGTCAAAGAGGTGCGAACGTCGGCAGCGATGCCCTGATAGTCGATCTCCGGGGGCCAGCGAGACGGGTCGTTGTCCATGGAGTTCCCAAGAACCCCGAGCCAGTGGGTGCGCGCGGAAGCGATTTCCTTGCGCGACAAGCCTTGTATCAGTGCGCGGAAGTGGGGCCGCCCCTCGATTACCGACAAGGCGCGCCGGGCGTCCGCCCCGTCTCCGGCCGGATCTGGAGACCCGCCAATGAGGCTTTGAACGGCCTCAGAGTGGTGGAGGTGCTCGGCCAACCGAGGGAATTTGTGAAGGCACTCGCGCCACCGGTCCTCATGACCCCTCGGGATGGTCCCGGAGATGCGGGTGTCCGGGTTGGCAGTGAAGAAGCGTTCGCGCTCGGATGCGTCGGGGAAGACCTGCCGGCAGCGGGCTGCATATTCCTCGTCCTCCGGAGTACGCTCGGTCAGCAGCGACGGAGGGTCCTTGCGACAGAGGGTCGGGGGGAGGTTGCGGAGGCTAACCGCGTCCCGGGTCATCTCGACTGCCCCCGGGAGGCAGCAGATGTCGAAAGTGCCGTCGTCGTTGGGCGTCTGTTGCAGGGCCGAGTCAAAGTATTGCTGGGCAACCATGGCCTCGGGAGCCGTGAGCGGCCAAACCTCCATGCGGCCCATGTGGCGCTCGGCCTCGTGAACCAGCCCCTTGTCCCGGTCCTTGGCGCTGAGCCCGGGGACGACGAATATCCCCATGTCGGAGTATTTCTCCGCCAACGCGCGGACCCCTATGAGGCGCATGGCCATGTCCGTCTGGGTGTTCGCCATGGTGTACGGCATTTCGAGGACCACGACGGGACGGTTCCGCTGACCGGAGTGAAGAAGCCGGACAATGGACCTCCCCACGACCCTGTGGGAACCCGGGTCAACGAACTGCACGAGCTTCGAGTGGGCATCAGCCAGTACGGAGAGTCCCGCCCCGGCCTCTTTGCCGTAGCTAAGAAGGGCGTGACAGGTCTTTACCGGATAGTCGCCGTGCCTCAGGAGTTCGCCAAAATCGCTGCTCTCGCGGACGGAGAGGGCCACCCCCAGGGTCTCGCCGTACCACGCGCGGTCCTCGCGCCACCGGGCGATCAGTTCGGGCGAGGCCCCGCTGAGCTGCCGCTTCGACATGTGGTGGGTGTACTTCCATTCCTGAAAATTCCCGTGGGCATATTCGCGGATGCCATAGGAGATGACCCTCTTGGCCTTTTCCCGCATCGCGTAAGATGTGACGCGGGTCGCCTCGTCCCGAGTGACAAGGATCGACGCCAGAAGAACCTTGGCCTGGTGGGCGTCATGCAGCGTGTTGAGGACGGTCGGGTCGGCTACCGCGACGCCGGCGGCAAACGCACTGGCCGGGGCGTGGGTGGCGTCCGTGAGCAGGCGCATGATCCGCTCCTCCTGCGAAAGTTGCCCGGAGATCGCCAGGTCCTTGCGCGCCTCGCGAAGCGACGGGGTCTTTTCAACGGCCATCATCACGTAGCTCGGCTCGCCCTCGGCGAGGTCGTTGCGTTCGTGATCGTGCGCGGCAATCAAGGCGAACAGGGACCTCAACTCTTTCTCCCGGCCCTTGGCGCTATCGCCCGGATTGTACCTGCCCACGAGATCGAGGACGGACGCGTCCGGGCAGTGGCCGGCACGCGCACCGGTCTCCAAAATGGACAACATTCGGTGCTCTACATAATAGAGCCCGCGAACAGAGCGGAGGTCCTCCTGCACACGGGTGAAACGGGACTGCTCCGCACTTGTGAGTCCGAAATCGAAATCCCCAGAAGTGCCTTCGCCGTGAACACGGAAGAACAGGCGGGACTCGATGGCAGTCGATGGGAAGATCAGATCGCTGCGGCAGAGTTTTCCGACACTCTCGGGTGTCAGGGGTTGGCAGCGGCGAAGGATGGCCGCCAAGGTCTTACCAACTGTCTCGCGCTCCTCCCCGTTCACCAGGGGAGAAATGCTCTCAGCAATGTTCGTGGCCAGATTTCCGTCGCTCAGCTGGCCGGCATTCGACAGGCACTGGCGAAGGACCGCGGTGCGGTCGCTAACCGAGAGAAGCGTGGTTTGCGCGGCGTCAATGGCAGCCGAGCGAACCGCAATTGCCTTACGCTCGGGGGTGTCTTCGGTTGATTCGATCAGGTACTTGGCGGCGTTGTTTTCCTGAGACCACCCTGCCGTGACCATCCCATCGCATGCGAGGATGAGCTGGGCGATAGCGTTCTGGGGGTGGTTGTAGCGCATCGCATTGGCCCGAAATTCCATGTACTCCTCGGGGCGCATGCTGCTGTGGAGGAAGTGGGCGGAGAGTGTCTTTGCCGACTGTTGCGTGGCGACCGATGTGCGCAAGCCGCCGGGTTCGGTCGGGGGAGAGAGTAGTGCGCTCGTCAAAATCCAACTGTGGGGACTCTTCATCCAGTCCGCTTCGACAAGGAGTCCGGACGTGACCGCAAATTTCCGCAGATGGGGCCGCTCTCCTGCGAATGCCAGCACGTTTCGCCTTAACGCCTGCCGCGCGATGGTCATGTCGCTGCCGGAAAGGATGTCCGTGCGAATGGGCCATTCGCCTAGGTCGAAGATCCCCAGGGCCGAATGATGCAGGAAGCTGGTTTTGTTGAGGTGTACAGGCGGGGAAAGGAGCGAGGAGCCCTTGGCCTCGCCGTAGCCCTCCTCCAGCGCAAACATGTCGGCGATCAGCGCCGGGTCCCGCCTTGCAAATGCATGGGCAAGGTCGAGCCGGTTGGTTTGGTTGATCTGCCAGAGATCCGAACCGGGACCGGAGTACGATGCATTGGGATTGGCCAGAGCCGCGGCTGCCCTCTTGTAGATGTCGTCAACCCCCATGCTTCGCGTCTGCTCCCAGTAGATGCCTACAGCCGGGGCGAAGCAGGTTTCTCCAAGGGTCTGCCAGTTTGCATTAACCCGGGGAGACGAATCCGCGTCCACCCCGATGATACGGGGTAGGGGCAGGGCGCGTTGGGCTGTGAATTCGCATCCAACCCAGACGGCGAGGCGCATCCAGGCGTCCGACTGTTCCTTGCCGACAGCCTCGACCCACGCTGCGGGTTTTGGCGGAGGAGGCATCAGGTTCTCTGTCTCTGCCGAAAGACCCGGGGGGAGCATGCTCCATCCCTCGCTCAGACTTACGGCTGTGCCTACCAAGAGCGTCGCGTACCGGCCAACCTCCGGCGAAGTGCCTTTGACGCCTGCACCCTGGGTCTGGAGGAAGTTGATCGAGTCCGCCCGGTCCGTGACCAGGCTATGGCCAATAGCCTTTGCCGCGATGCTTCGAAGTATAGCCGCCCCTTGCTCAGGGAGGGGTATTCGGCAAAGGGCTTCCATAGTACAAGTATGGCGTGACCCAGGTAGGGAAATCGCCAGGGCCTCCCTCTGGGGGACCTAAGGCAGGTAGGGGCGTCCGAGGGGGGAGGCCCCCGGGGGGTGGGCAAATCAGGCCCGGGCCAAGTCAAAAACGCCTTCGGAGAACTCAGGGAAGGCCGACAGCTCGTCGGGGAATTCCTTGCGCAGTTCAGGGGCGAGAGTTAGCAAGTTAGTGAGGTAGCGGTGGCAGTCCCTGGCCGCTTCCATCGCGCCGCGATTGCGATGGTACTCGTACTGCCAGAGCCACGACTCAACGGTCACAGCCCAGCAGTGCATCTTGGAGTGATCCACACCCCCAGTGCGCGAACGGTGCGGGAACCACAGTTCCGAGAAGTCATGATAGAAGCCCGAGAACCGCTTGAGCTGCATCGTAAGCTGAGCCAGGTCGCAATACGCGCCCTCTGAGTGGTAATTGGCCATTCCGCATCCGAAGTTGATACCACAGGCTCCGAGATGCTCCAGATCGGACACGCACGAGTAGGACCCGTGGCCAACTTCAAACCCAGCTCCCGTGAGAATTCGGTACAGATGGGGGTTGTCGTACTGGTAGCAGACCACGTCGGTCCCTTTGCGGTCGAACGAGAATATCCAGTTGTACGGTTTCCTCGTGTGGACGATGGCCGCGGTGGAGGCCGCCTGCTCCTCGTCCGTGGTCAAGAGGAGGTCCACGTGAAGATTCATCGCGGGCAGGACCTCAAGCCCGAGGTAAACCCCAAGACGATTGTCCAGCCCGGGGTGGAGGAGACGGTTCTTCTCCGAATCGAGCACGACCACGGCTCCCCGTAGAGGAAGAACCGTGTCCACGTGGGCGACCATCAAGACCGGGCTGTTCCGCTGGATCAGGCAGGCACAGTGGGTGCCGCTCCCGAATTTCTTGTAGAAGATCGGGCCTGTCACCTGGCCGTGCCGATTCAACTGCGCGAAGTCCTCGGGGTTGTGCGACTCCATGTTCGCGATCCGCCCGAAGCGACCGAGGTCAAACTGCGGAGGGAGGATCTCGGGCATGGTTACTTCGCCAGCGAATTGATGCCGTTCAGGTCGAAGGGGGCGAACTCAGTCGTGCCCTTCATGAATTCCTTCACGGCCAGCACGCCGGCGTTGTCGCTCTGGAAGAGAGCGCATTCACCTGTGCCCCGCTCGTATCCGACGATCCAGCGGGACATGCGCGCCGAAGACTCCGAGTCCTCGGCGATGGGGGTCACGTAGAGCTTGCTCCGGATGACATCGGTGGACAGCCCGCGCTCGCGAAGCAGCCGCTCCAGCTTCTGGTAGAGGCCGGTCAGGGGGCCGAACATCTCCACGGGAACCCGCAAAGTCAGCTCGTCCTGGACATAGAAAGTGGGAGTCGTCTCGCCGCGGAAGATCACGAAGCCCATCACGAAACGCTTGGAGGGCTCCTTGCCCGTGCGGCGCTTCAGGATCTTCTCGATGGACTCCATCGGGCGGCTCTGGTCGAAGACCTTGCCGTAGAGCCTGCCGGTCTTGATGGCCTCGGCCTCGCTGGCGGGCATCGTGATGAATGCATCGTCGATGCACATCTCCTCCAGCAGGTCGCCACGGTAGGCGAACTGGAACGGAGGCTGGATGCCTGGCTCAAGATTGCGGTTGGGGTTCATCGCGGTGGAAGTTTTTCGAAAGGAGAAAGCCGATGCCTTCTGAGTGTTTTAAGATGGTTGATTGGAAGATATTGTGGTCTGTCACTACTATTCTACGGCCGAAAGTACCCCCAGACAGTAGAAAAAATGCGCTCCCCCTGCCGATTTTTACAATACCACTCTCAAAAAGGGCCACAAAATACGACAAAATGGCTGTGTTCAACGGGGTGTGGTTAAGCCCGTCGGTGCCAAAGAACCGACCTTCCTTGAAGTAGAATCCCAGATGAGATGGGACCTTCCTGGCCACCGGGGAGGAGACAGACACCAGAGGGGTCAAGGCGGGGTCCTCGACGAAGCTCCTAAGAAGAGGAGCGGACGATTCCATGGACTAGGCCCGCCGCCTCTTGGGTGGTGGCGCGCTGGCCTCTTCAATGAGAGTGGCGATGCGCTCCATTTCCCCTGAGTCGAACGGGGCTGGGCTGTTGAGGATGTAGAAAATCTTCAGGTCTGTGACAGGGCCGTCGCTCTCCACGACATAACAGGGGAGGGTGCGGACCAGCTTCTCGTGAACATCGTCATCCGCCAGTTCCCAGGCAGCCTTGAGTCGCCGTCGGCCGCCGAGGACCAGGTACAATCCGTCCGCCGTGGGCCGAACAACCAGGGGCTCCAAGATGCCAAATTGCACGATCTGCTCTTTAAGTGGCGACAACTCAGGTTCATCCGGCCGCTTCGGAAAGTTGAGCGGGATGGTGAGAAGGGACGGCTTTATCAGGAAAAAGCGGCGCGGGGACTTGGCCATGTCTTAATTATGGGAGGCCGGTCCGAGTGAATCCATGTGGGCACATCGAAATCAGCGGTGCTCCCTGAAGGAAGTTAGGGGGGCAGCCCCCCATAGTTATTGGTATGGCAGAGCCCAGCACCACCAAGCCTCCAATTTCGCTCGCAGTGACATTCACCGCCGAAGGCCCGCAGACGCTTTTCAATGTTGCCGGGCAGGACTCCTTCCGTCCCTCAAGCGTGGCTCCTGAGACACGCGCGTATAGGGCTCTTTCCGCGCATGTTTGCGCCGAGGTCATCAAGGCTCGCCTGGACGATCACGCTGCCGCAAGCGCTGCTACGCCGGCGGCAAGCCAGCCGGCGCCAGAGCTGGGGTGGTTTGCGAAACTCATTGGGAAGAAGGCCGTGGCGCCCCAGCAGACCGGTCCGCAGCTTAACCCCCTCGAACAGATCGCCGAGCAGCGGAGGATCGCCAAGGCACCGGCCAATATGCGCTTAACCTCGGCTACCGTTGAGGCTGACGGAGTCGTGTTTGGCCTGTCAGACGGGAGCCTCCAAAAGTCCCCGGCGAAGAGCGAAGCCGCCTTCAGGTTTGCCCAACTCGTCGAGGAGATGGCGGAAGCCGGGCACGTCCATGTCGGAGTGCTTGAGCAGGTCAACAATTTGGTGGGGAGGGCCACCGTGCCCCTGAGCAACCCTCGCCTGAAGACTGCTGCCCCGTCCTATGTGGCCCCTGTCGCACCTGCTGCCCCGGCAAAATCGGCGGGCGTGTCCGCTGCGCCGGCATCCAGTGGGCCGTCAGCCGTCGTTCCCGACCCGGCCGAGGAAATAGACACAATGCCCGCCGAAAGCGGCGAGGTGCTTGGCCTATCGGCCGAGGATGAAGCCGCGATTGCCAGCGGCAATCTCCTGCCGGTAAACGGTCCTAAAACCCCTGCGCCAAAAAAGCCAGGTGCCCCCGACTTTGAAGACGCTCCTGCTCAAGAACCCACGGAGCCCTCGGCGGCCCCAGCCCAGGCTGCTGCCGCTCCAGCGGCTCCGGTACCCGTGCCATCGCCCGTTGTCGCAGCGGAACCGGCTCCTTCGCCCGCTCCAGTCGCTCGGCCAACCCCTGAGCCGGCCAAGGAACCCGTGACCCGCGTAATCAAGGCGGCCCCGATCCCTGCTCCCGTCCCGGAAGTGGTTGAACCGGCCCCGGCGCCCATAGAGCCGACGGTGCCCGTAGCCGCCGCTTCCGCGCCCGCCGCGGCCCCGTCAACGCCACCTGAAGGTGCTGCGTCAGCGGACGAAAGCTCTGCCAAGGATACGGCGGCCGCAAAGCGATCTGAGATCGACCAAGCACCCGCCGTGACCACCCCCCGGGGGGCCTCCCCTGAGGTGGCACCCGTTGCCGCAAAGGAGGATCGCCCTCAGCGCGTGGCGCCGGCCGTCATTCTCAACCAACCCGCAGCCGAACACTGGAGTGACGGGTACGTTCAGCTTCGTCCGAACGGTCGCCCGAGGGCCGGCGTGCCAGTGACAATGACCGCCTACGGCGAGAAGCAAGGAAACGAGAAGCCTGCCGCGCTCGCCGTGGTCGCCATCAAGCCGGAAGACCTGGCCGTGATCTGCTGGCTGGCCAGCACAGGTCGCAATCCCCGCTTCAAGCTCAACATGACCCCTACCGAGGACGGCAAGGGCATGGAGGCTACGATTGCGGGCGCGATGGTCCTCAACGACAGCAAGGTGAACACGCCGGTGGACTGGAAGAAATGCGTCAAAGACTTTACCTCCGCCGACAAGAAGGTCCAGTCAACCGCGGATGCCAACGCCCAGAAGAGCGCCGAGGTGCAATCCCAGGTAGTGACATCCGCAATTGCAGGAGTTCGCACCGAGCGTCCGGCGAAGGAGGAGGACCTGAAGCCGAAGCAGAAAGAAGCCGAGGCGTTGCCCCCGCTCCCGAGGCTCCCTCCGCTCAACGTGCCGAGGGCGCCCGCGAGGCAGCCTATTGCCCAGCGCTAGCTCCATCGCGCTCGTGCTCCTTGAATTGGAGACGAAAAGGGCGATGATTCATTTATGCCAGATATGTGGGTGCAACGCTCCAGCTTCGGATCTCCATGGGGAACCACGCGTGAAATTTACACGCCGGTGGAGAGGACCCGTGTTTATGACGCCGTGGCGGGGCAGCTCGCCAAATGCGAGGAAGACGACGACCTCAGCATCGACATCGAGCAGGGGCTCCTCAAAGGAGCGAATATCCAGGTGACGATGCGCACCGACATTGGCATCGCCGCCTTTCAGATCACCCAGAGGGGGCGGGTTCTTGCTTCGAGCTACGTGGTCTGGAAGCCGGAGGGCCTGCACCCGGCGTTTTCGGCCATGGAAGAGACCTACATGAAGGTCACAGACCACGGGTCGTTCGTGCAGTCGGATTCAGCAAAGGTGACAGCGCCTACTACCGTTCCGTGGGTCGGAGAACTGCTGACGGCCACCCTGGGGGTCTATCGCCAGTTCTTTAAGGAGAAGGACCCGAAGGCGGTGGATGTCTCCGCTTGGCTCGGCGAGATCATGGAGGTCTTGCCGTCGGTCGGTCTGGCGATTCTCGAATCACAGTGGGCCAGCCCAACCGAGGGCTAGGACGGGTGCCATATGCTACTCGCGATCATCATTCTTGTGGTGGCAGGGGCCTATACCTGCGTGCGGAGTCGCGTGCAGGTCACGGGCAAGCTGGTGATCGCCGGTCGCCCAGCCCGCTCCATTGGACTGGCGCTTATTTCTGGGGGAGTTCTCGCGGTTGCCCTTCCAGCCCTTTGCGGGCTTGCAGGGTTCATGAAAGACTTTGCCCAGGCACTCCTCTTGTCGCTAACGGTAGTTGCTGTTTCGCTCAGCTACGCCGCTTGCGTCGCCTTGGCGGAACAGCGCAGACTTGTGGCGCTCGAAGCGTCTGCGAAGAAACCCGCAGCACCCGCCTGGGCTAGGTTCGAGTTCTGAGAATCGAACGCTGATCGGTGCTAAGAAGCACCGGGGACTAAGGAGAACGGCAGTATTGCTAGCCGGTGCTTTGGAGGTTCCAGCGGCCCTATCGCGTGGGTATCGGGGTCGTACACCTTGTCGGCAATTACGATTGCGTAAAAACAACCCGCGCGCGAACGGCCAATCGCGATGATCGGAACGTGGGGAGCTTCGGCCGCATCCACGCCGACCCTTACAAACCCAAGGCCGTGTTCAGCAAGCCATTCACGCAAGGCGGTAGTCCACGAGGATGGACGCACCTCGACGAAATTCGGTACCTCTTCGTAAGCGATGCCTGTGACCATCGCCACGCAACAGCGCAGGCAGTCATTGCCGGTTCTTTAGTGGACGATTTGCACCTAAAAGAGAAAGGCTGCGTCTCGTTAGAGTTGCGCAGCCTCTCGTTTAAGAATTGCTTAAGTCATTGCCAGACAATGACTTCAGGTTTTAGAACGGAACGTCTTCATCGACGGTGTCCTTTTGGGCACCCCCGGCCCGGGCACCCGCCGGAGCCCTGCGCTGCTCGACCCCCTCGTGGGCGTCTGCCTGTGAGCCCTCGCTGGAACCATTGCCGCCGCCAGCACCGTCCTCGCGCTGGCCGCCGATGAACTCGAAGCGCTCCAGGACAATGAACACCTTGCTGCGCTTCTGGCCGCTGGTCTTGTCGTCCCAGCGATCCTGCTTGAGCCGGCCATCGACGAAGATGGGCTTCCCTTTCGTGAAGTGCTTGGCGATCACCTCGCCCTGCTTCCCCCACGCCTCAACGTCGAAGTAGCTGACCTCCTCCTTTGTCTGGCCGCTCTCGTCCTTCCACGTGCGGTTGACGGCGACGCTGAACTGCGTGATCGCGGTGCCTTTCGGCGTGACGCGCATCTCGGGGTCGCGGGTCAGGTTGCCGATGGCGATAACTTTGATGTAGGATGACATGTTCGTGGTGTGTGTGTTTTTGGGTTATGTTTTCTGATGTAAGCTAAGATGGCGCGTGGTTTTCGCGCCTCAGGCGGCGGTACGGTGCTGTTCGGCGGATGGAACGGCGCTGGCATTTGCCGCCGCCCGGTCGAGTGCCTTCTTGAATGCGGGGGCCATCTCCTGGGCGTACTCCAGACCCTTTGCGTCGGCCTCAAACCAGTGCATGTTCGGTTTGATGAAACCCTTCCCGAGGAAAATGGCGTCAGCCTGGACGTACCTGCCCGCGATCACAGCGGAGATGGTGCGGAGGATGGCCATCTTGGGCTTCACCTGGGCCTTCATGCTGATAATCTTCTCGGCATAGGCGACGGGGAGCTGGGCGATGTCCGTGGCACCGTTGGGAAGGTATTTCTTGGCCTTCAGATACGCCAAGTTGAGCACCTGATCGTTACCGAGCAGGTCGCGCAATTCCGAAAGCATCGACATGGTCATCCCGGTTGCCTTGCGCTGACCGGGCGCTTTCTCGTGGGAGGCGGCGGCATCGGCTTCGGATGATGCCAGAGGGGCAGGGACCTCGCTCGGGGCGGGAGCGGCCGACTCGACGACGGCTGCGACCACCGAGGTAGCCGCAGCGGTGGCGGCCTGCGCTGCGGTCGGAGCGACCACAGGCTCAACTTTCGCGACCGTGGAGAGGGGCACCGTCGGCGCATCCTCGCAGAACTTGCCTCCTTGCTCGATCCAGAGTGAGAGCGCGCGCCAGGCCCGTTGGCGAATCTGGATCTCGCGCTTGGTGCGATCCGGCTCGGGCAGCGCCCATGCCGGGAGAAGGGGAGGATTCCAGCGGAGGACCTTGTTCTCGTGACGTACGTACCGGACGCCATCGACGCAGAACTCGGCGTAGCTCTCCCCGAGGTTGTACAGGTACCGCCCGACGCCGAAGAGGACTGCGGCCCTCTTTAGCGCCCCAGAGGCGCCGCCCTTTACCGGGTCCTTCGAGGTGAGTTCCGCGGCATCCGCCTTGGTGATCCATCCGATTCCCGGGAGGTAGACGGATAGTTCGCAAATCAAGCCTTGGCGCCCAGGCCCTCCGAAAAGCGCCGGCACGAGATTGCTCTTCCAGTACAGGGAGCCAAAGACCGCGTCGAGGCGTTGCATCACGGCCCGAGCGTTCACGTAGGCAAAGCACCGGGCCTTGTACGTGTTCTTCTCCGAAATGACATCGTCCTCTTTAACCACCCAGTCGATCTCCGACTCGGGGAAGGGCGCGCACAGTTTCGCCAGAATCTCATCGACGACCTTCCGCGCCTCGTCGTCCATGGCGTAGCCATGAGGGACAAACGGGCTCGCGGCGGCGGCGTGCGAGGAATGGGCGTTTGATTGCTCCATATACAGATAATCGCAACTCAAGTTAGAAATCCAAGGGATAGGATAAACATTTCACCCCAAGATGGCGCCCCCCAGATCCTACATGCTGCTGAGTATGCGCGCTTTCCTGACACCCTGACGGAGCAAAATTTCGTCCAGATTTTTTCTTACATGGGGCACCCACGTGATCTTGATGTGCCCCCCAGGCAGGTCGGAACTCCGGACATGGAGGCACCCCGTCCCCGTGATTAGCCCGATTGGGCCGCGTGAGGCACTTGTGTCCTCAACCGTAGGGAAGGGTATCGGGTCGGTCATGAGCGAGAACGGGCCACCGCCTATAGGAGAGAGGCAAAAGAGTCCGGGCTGCACGAAGAGGTAGTCCTCGGAGAACGCGTAGAAGCACGTCTTGAAACGGATCAGGACCATGGCGATGGCTGCGACGGCCAAAGCCCACGGAATCCAAGCGTGCAGTTCGCAAAAATGGTAGATGCTGGCTAAGAGGAGGTGCCATGGCCGGAAGCGGAAGCTCACGAGCAAGGTCTGAAACCTCTCGTTATTCATGAACATCCACCAACCTGTGGCCAGCCAAGCCAGCGGGTTTGTGACAAGCAGACCAAGGGTCATGAAGGGCGAAGGACCAAAGTGCTTCGCATTGGCCAATTGGGGGGCGTCTTCCATCCTACAAGTATGGGTTGGACGCCCCGTAAAACCGTTCAGGGCGGGGGACCAAAACCAGCCCTACATCCCCGCGTCGGCGTCCCCGTCGCCCTTGCCGCGGGATTCGTTCCTGGCCTGTTCGTCGCCGACCGTGGAACGGATGGACTGCTCCGAAAGGTGGCCCGGGGCGAGAGCGACTTTCCCGCCATTGCGCTTGGCGGCCTTGGCGATCTCTTGCCGCCCCTTCTCGCGGGTCTCCTGCATCATGTGGGAGATGAGGCGTTTCATGGCCTTTGGCCGGGGGGACGCCCCATGCAGCATCGAAAGGTCGAATTCCTGCCCCGGAGTGAACCTGGTGGCAAGCACCTGCTCCACCACCTCGGATACCTGCGCAAACTGGCTCGCGTCGAGCTGTGAACTGCCTGGGGCAAACGGGTGGAGGTTCGCCGACAGCTGCAATTCCTTAGGCTCCCCTTCGTCATCGACCGGACCCGACAGAGCCATGATCTGGCCAGCCGCCAAAAGGGATTGCACGCGGTCGGGGGTCATCGGGGGACGGCCCTGGAGCTTCTTCTTTGCGTTGAAGCGCTTGGCTATGTCCGCACAGAAGTCCGGGTGATCGCGTTCGAGAGCCGACTCCTTCGCGAGCGTGTTGACATCCGAAAGGGCGGAATTGTCGTCGTCGCTAAAGCTCAGGATTTGGACCTCGCTCTGGCTCAGCCGCAGCAGCGTGCGAGCTATCGTCGTGTTCGCGTAGGTCGAGAAGCGAAAATTCTGCTCGGGCATGAACTTGTGGATGCACGCCAGGAGGATCTCCTTCACCATCGAGGAAACCACCTTCTGGCGACCGGACTGCCGCATGTAGGGGTTCTTGTCGCAAAAGGTCTTCGCGTTGACGCAGGCCAGACCCATGTTGCGCATGAAAATCATGTGCTTCAGGTCGTCGAATATCCCCAAGAGTGCGTCGAAGCACTCAGGGTCATCAGGCGCTATGGGCCGGCCGAGCGAGTAGGCCACGGCCTCTGGCTTGCCGTGCAACTCCTTCGCGCGCTCAGTCCACCCGGACAAGTAAATCCCGGAAATGTGCTCGAAACCCAACGCGCCGGTCTTCGCCGCAGTCCCGTCGATCACGTCAGTTGGCCGCTTACATTCGGGTGAAAGCGCCGCCTGGATCGCGGGCCGGGCAAGCCGCTCCAACTCGCGTTTGAGGGCAAGAATCTCGCCCGTCTTAAATCCGTCACGACGGCCGAACGGCGGCTTGGCGGATGCTTCGCCCGAGGTGATTTTCTCCACGGGGAGAACCTCCAGCGGGTAGCCCGCCATGGTAAGTTCCCCGATGAGTTCGGCCTGGACATCGGCAAGAACGAAGTGACTGGCATGGAGAATACTGTGCCCAAGATGCTTGTGGAAATACGCGACCACTGCCGCCGGATTTTTCTGATCCACCCACGGCAGATCCATAAGGGACATCGCCACTTTGGGCCGGACACGCAGGGAGAGGTAATCCTGTGTCGCGGGCCTCAGCTTGTGGGTGCCCTGGATGCGGAAGAACGGCGCGTATTCGTCAGGGATAGATGAGAGATCAATGTCTTCAAGGTCTTCGTCTTCTGCTTCGTCGCGCTCGGAACCCAAACCGCCGGCTCGATGGGCGACGGGTTTTGCGATTGCCGCTGCGCCGTCGAAATTGCAGAAATTGACCAGTGCCTGGTTCACCTCGGGACGAAAGCTGCTCACGATCTTCTGCGCCAAGGCCACGAGGTTGATGTCGGCGATCAGGCGCTTGTTCGAGTCGTAGGCCCGCCCGAGTTCCGCGTTGCTCAGGCTGGGGACAGGGGTGACCCTCCACCACGGCACATCGTTGGCGTACGTGCTCAGCGGTATCCGGAAAAGGCACTGCCTGAGCGCTAGAAGAGAGTCTCCGGTGAGGTTTCTGAGAAGGAATTGTGCGGCCGCTGCCACCCGCTCGCGCCCGGTCTTGCGCTTCGTCTGGCTATCCTTGTAGAGCGTACGCAACTCTTCGATGAATATCTGCCTGAAAACACCGGTCCGGTAACCCGGGACCCACCGCCTCTCGTTCAGCCAAAGGGAGCCGAAGTCCACTGCCTCAGGAACCCCATTGAAATACGCGGCTTTCGCCTTCTTGGGGTCGGGTTCCGCGTCCGCTTCGTCGTCCGCGACATCCTTTCTCGAACTGGGCGCCTGGACTGCGAAATGGATGATTCGCCAAGTGGTTGGCACGGAGGCAATAGACATCGCCTGGCCAACGAGCCCTGTGTGAAGCTTGGACAGGAGCGCAGCAATCTCGGCGGAAGGCTGAGGGAGGGGGTCTGGTGACGACATGCGAACTGAGGGAGGTAATCGGCCTAGAACGGGGCAAAAACAACCCCCTTTAAGGACGATCACTACAATTATGGGGTACGGCGCCATGGAAAACAACCGATTCGCGTGGGCGCAACGCCAGGGGGGGTGAAAGGGCATCTGTCGGCAACCCCCCATAATTTGGGTGTCATGGCCCCCATACTTACTACAATGAGCCCTGTTGAGACCCTAACGCCTAAGAAGGCAATCCTCCCGCCGAACGACCCGGCGCGGCCGGAGTGGGGACTCTTCAGCGACATCCTAGGGGTGCCGTGCGCACCCGATCCTGGGTCCACCCCGCGCGAGGCGGCCAAGAAGATGCACAGCCTCGTCAATGACCGCATCCTCAACCTGAAGCCGGCCACGGATGCGCTCATCATGAAGTGCGTCGGGAAGCAAATTGCGGGTGTATTGAAGTCGAAGCCGCAGTCGTACGAGGTTGTCATGCAGACGCTTATCCAGCGCCTCCACAACAAACGCCGCGACGGGAAAGTCACCCCGTCCAAGGTCGGGAAGGCTCACTCCTCGAACATGGTGTTTCTGGCATGGGAGCCGGAGAACGGTGGCTTGGTGACCTACCTCTCGGTGAACGCCGCCAAGATCCTGTCCCGGGAGTTGGAGCAAGACTCGGCCACGAAACCCGGGCGCGTGTCCCTCGATGCGATGCGGGACGGGTACAACAAGGAACCGGACACACAGGGAAATTTTGTCCAGCGCAACGGGAACGCTTCTTCGAGCGACGACGAACCCGGTGACCTGGTTGAGCACGACGACGCAGTCGTTGGCGAGGTGGCTCCCGAGACCCGCGTCCAGAAAGCGGGTCGCCCCGAGCAGACCGACGACGCTTCTGAAGCGCCAAAACTCACCGATGAGGCCGAGGAGGCGGTCGGTAAGGAGGAATTGCCCGCCGCCGATTTTGAGTCAATGGTCGAGGCAATGGAGACCAACGAGCGCGTCGCGACGGAAACACGCAGGAAGTTCAACGTGAACGCGCTTGCATCCGCCCATGTGGAGGAGAACGACCCCATCTTACGCAGCCCCGATCACCCGGACTACCGCCTTCTTAGCACCGCGCAGGGATTAGTGTTGTCCCCCGAGCCGGAGGAGATGGTCGGCGAGCGCAACGAGCAACTCCGTGAGATGGCCCGCAGTGCGGTTGAGATCACGCTGATCGAAGCCGATGAGCGACTCGAACTGCTTGACGCCATTTCCCACTGGGACCCGTCACAGACCTCGTTCGCCCGGAGGTTCTGGAGGGCGACAGACAGGATGTCCATGTCACTCGACCAGATCCGGGAGCCCCATGTTGTGGACACGGGAACAAACCTTCAGGTCGAATTCGCACTCGATTACGTCAGCGCTGCCGAGGAGCTTGCCAAGCAGGCAAGGCATCTGCCGCCACAGCCCAAGGGCATGACCGATACCGAGTGGTCCGAGACACTGATCGCGTGCCGGACATGGTTCGTCGCATCTGCCCGGGACAGCGAGGACCTTGTTTCTACGTCCCGTCCGGATTACCTGGCCCTTTGTGCCCTGAATGGCGAGAAGCCGAGGCGCAAGGCGGCCCCTGAGGAGATGTCGGAACACTTGAAGCTCCTATACGGAAAGTGGATGGGCAACATGCTCACCCATGCCTCCGAGATTTACGGGGAATCTGACGGACAGATTGAGCCCATGAAGGAGATGCATCGCCGCATGGCCGAATGGAAGCCGCTCGAAGACGGCTATGCCGGCGAAGTCGTGGCCGAAAAGCTCCACACGATCTGGGAGGAGATGAAGCAGGCTGCGGAAGTGGAGGCAGCCGCCAAGGTTGCCCAGGGGGGCAACAGGGAGTTGAGCCCCCGCCCGGTGCCCATCCCGAAGACCGGAGAGCAGTTGGTTTTGGACGCGACAGACTTTACGCAATCGGCCGACCGCAGTCTTCCGATACCCAAGCCCGTCGCTCGCCATCAGGAATTCCTACAATGAACGGCCTCGCCTACTCAGACTACATCGACAAGCCACACTGCATTTTCAATGGGTGGCATGCCTCTCAGATGTATCGCGCACTGACGCGGGCCGTGAACGATGCGGGTCCCGGCAGGGCAGACCGTCCGTTGGACGACATCACCATCGCTCGTCTCAAGTGGTACCCGGCGCTCACCTCCGACTTCATCGTGGCCGGCCAGCTGAAGCTGCCAGACATCGAGAAGATCCTCGCTGATCCGAGCCCCCGCTTTTGGGCGCTCGCGAATCACTACGAGGAGCTGGCCGCCCTTCTGGAGCCCAAGCTGATGGAAGATCCCGAGTCGGCAGAGCGGCTCTACCGCTGGACGCACTACCGCGACTTCACTCGCTTCCACAAGGACACGGAATACCTCGCGCGTCTCGGCGATGATCCAAACCGCCACTACCGCCTCACTCCGCCGACGGAGCGTTCGGCGACGGAGAAGCTGGCGCTGGAGTCGGACAAGAACCGCAGCAGAAATGCGGCGTGGGCGTTCCTCTACGTCTCGACCCACCAGCTGACCACGCTGGAGTCGGACCTCACGAAGCGCCTCCTTGAATCCGAGGAATACTCGTACTTGGCCGCTACCGTCCTTCGCCGCAGGGGGCTTCCGCTCGAAACGTGGTTTCCGCTTGTCGCCGGAATCAAGTCGCCGCGCTGGGCCTACCACGCGATGAGGTACCTTGAACCCGGCGCCAACCTTCCAATTGCCGCGAAGAACGGGCTCCAGAAGATCATTTACGCTTCTCCGCCATGGGCGGTCCAGCTTTGGGAGGCCAGGAACTGGACGGGTGACCAGCTCCAGTGGGCGTACGAGAAGTGCCTCAATGCGTCCTCGGCGCACGAGTGCGCCCCTGAGCTGCGCTCATGGTACAGGATGCGGACGGCCATTGTCAGCCGACCCCTGGTCGCCGCCTCGAAGTGACCGGAAAGGGTGTTTTACGAGTGAAGGAGGCCCCCCGGGGGGTACCCCACTATGGGTAAAAGACCCCACGTCTTACGCGATTTCACGCGTTTTTGAGCTTTGTTTTTCCTCTAAAAACGGGTTAATTCGTGCCGATTAAGGTAATGCCTATTATTTCGCAAAACACACTTTTCCTCGTTCGAGGATACCCGGGCTCTGGTCGGACCGCGGCAATCGAGGCGCTGCGCTCTGACTGCCCGCACCTGGCGGTGGTCACAACTGAGCCCGAGGGGCACGGAGATGGCTACGAGAACAAGGATGCCCAATTTGAAGCGCTCAAATGCGCCAACGTCGAGATCGCCAATCTGGCCCGAAGCGGAGTCTCTGCAATCGCCGTCGAAACCTGCGTGGCAAGAAATTGTGACGCAAACGCCCTGATTCAATCGGCCGTAGCGGCTGGGTACTTGGTTTCAGAGGTTTTGCCCGCCCACGAGGACCGCGACGACATCCTTGCCTGCTACGCCCGCTCAACACACGAGCCCAGCACGTTCTTCTACGAAACCCTTGTTCAGGAGTGGGAACCCTTCGCTTTGCTGGACACGCCGGTTGCCGGTCAAGCAAAGGGCCTACAGAGGCAAAAGGTCTGGAAAGAGTACCTCGGTATCCTTCGGCTCGGCGCAGAGGCCAAGGGGCGTATCAGCGCCCTTGTGGGTCAGTATCCTGCCGAAGCCATGTCGCTCGGTTTGGACGACGGTTTTACCCCTGTCTCCACCGTTCGCATTCGCGAGCCGCAATTCCCCTTGGCCCCGATCTCCCCGTACTGGCAGTCGGTGCAGGCGAGCGTCAGGGGAATCCGTCCGTTGCCTGTGACCTCAGGGGCATCTCCGGAAGTCCAAGGCGTTGACGCAGCGGATTTCCTGAATCAGTTGGTCGAAGCAGGCCGCTGAGTCGGGCTAGAACGTGGCGTCCATCGGGACGACGTATTTCTCCGGGTGGAAAATGTAGCGGTCCTCCGGCGGGACAAAGAGCAGTCCTGACGCCGTGAAGATGTCCTCCTCGGTCCAGGCCACCAGCTCCTCGCCGTGGAACAAGCCCTCGGCCGGCCGCAGAGTGTAGCCATTCCTTGTCAGGTAATCCCTGACGCCATTGATGAAAAGGCGGGTGCCTGTACGCAGGAAGAGGAGCGTCTCGAAATTGCTGTGCTTGTTCACTCCAAGCAGGTCGGCCTTTTCGGAGCGGGCCATGCAGATGACGGCCTTGGGCCACCGGTCGCGCGCAAAGACCATGGGGCCTGTCGATGTGCGAAGCTTCCGCCACCCGGCGGCAACCATCGCGGCCCTGACAAGTTCCGGGTCACATCCCTCGATCACGAACTCGATACGCGAAAGCGTGGCTTTCTGCATCCGCAGATCCCCGCACCGCGAAATCCTTGCAGAGAGAGGAGTGAGCGCGCCCTCGATGGATGCGGCTGCTTCAACGGCGGTGGTTCGAGGGAAGATCACCTCGGGACCATCGGTCTAAACTTCAAAATTTCAAGAGGTGTGTTCGCCGTCTTCTCGCAGGAGAGGGGTTTGGCCGACACCTTCGCTCTCCGGGACTTCCGGGAGGGGAGTGCTCTCGGGGGAGAGCAGAAAATTGGGGTCTGTCGCCTCAAGGTGGTCCAGAAGTTCGTTCACCACGATGGCCGAGGTTGGCACCCATCCGCTCCATTCGCCCCCGCTAAGAATGCGTTCCCGGGCGAATTGCCTCTGCCGGCGCCGCAAATAGTAGGTCGCCGCCATTTCGGGGTCCTCGTCGGCTATCTTGAGGCAACCCGGCCAGAGGCGTCGGTCCTGAGTCTTGGCCTCGATCTCCTCGATAGCGGCCTTGTACCCGTTGTGCATGGCATCCTTGGCGGCCAACTGAAGCTTAAAGACAGAGGTTTGCGCCGTGGCTACCGAGAGCATCAGGAAGGGGACGTTTATCGCATACCCGATTACGCATCCTGTGACAGCCAGTCCAAGCACGTGCTCGGGCCGCAGGGAGGTCACGTGAAAGAAGGCAAAGCAGACCAGGACTGCGAATCCTAGGGCGGCTGTCCGCCCTGGCATGCACGCGACGAACAGTTGGAGGTGGGAGACGCCGAGCCGCTTCGGGAGCGTACTCTTAACCTCGAAGTCGTTGGAGATCCCGAGGCCAATGAGTGTCAGAAAGACGCATCCTAGAGCGTATGTGGAGGGAGGGATTACCATCTCCCTAAATTATGGGGGAATGCCCCGTTGAAATCTTAGGTTGCTGCGACCCTTGAAACCGAAACGAAATCGCCGATTATGGATGAACCGCCCAAAGAGACGCCTCACGCACCCCATGACCCCCACCGCCCAAATCGTACGCCCCGTGAAGCCCGTCGCCGTCTTGGTAACGCCGGATAAGGCGTTTCGGGACCGCTTGATCGAACTTCTCGCCGAGAGGATCACCGTTCAAGTGTTCAGTACGCATGAGGAGGCTTCAAATGCCGCTGTAGCGCCCGAGACCGACTTGGTCATCGTGGACGAATCCTGCGGGCCAGAGGAGGATGGGCTGACCTTCCTGATGCACATTCGGGAGAAATGCCCGGAAAAGGGAACGATGCTGATCGCCGCGAATCTGACCGCAGGAGTCCATGGCAGAGCGGAGGCGATAGGGGTGAACCGAATCATCGTGCCGCCCGTTACGCTCGCGGTCGTGGCCGTAGTCGGCAACGCGCTGAAATACCGCCGCTTGTACCTACAGAACGAAAACAACGAGGCCGTGATCGCCCGTCTGAGGACGGAGAATCTCGAATTTGCGACGAAGGAGGAGTCCCTGATGGGGCGCCTCTCGGCGGCAGAAACGGCGCTGGCGGCCGCGGAAGCACGAAACCCTCCCGCCTCCCAGCCATAATTGTAGTATGGCCAAGGCTCCCAAATTTGCCCGCATCCTGGTGGTTGCGGAGAAGCCCAATCAGGGCCGCGAGATAGCGAGCGCCCTCCTGGCGCGGTGCTCTGATCGCAGGGAAATGCCACAGGGCGGTGTGATGGGGCGCAGTGGGAACCGGGAGTTGATCGTTGCGTGGGCGAATGGGCACCTGCGCGAGATGAAGAAACCCGAGGAAATTATGCCGGAATGGGGAAGCCCGTGGAGGCTTGAGGTGCTGCCTATGGTCCCGGCCAACTGCGAGATCCCTCAGAAGACCAGGCCCGGCGCAGGAGCTACTCTTACTACGCTTGCCGGTTGGATGCACGAGGCCACGGAAATCGTGAACGCCTGCGACGCCGAGCGTGAGGGCGAACTCATTTTCGATGAGATTTGCAGGTACGCCGGACTCAGCCAAGCCGACCCCCCCAAAGGGTTGACCTTCTCCCGGATGTGGATCTCAGACACGCGCCCAGAGGCTCTTGTCAGCGCTTTCGTTGACCGTGATCGCGCCACGCTGATGAGGCTCATCAACGCAAGGGAGGCTGCGTGGGCGCATGCGGAAGCGGACTGGCTCTGGGGGATGAACATGTCCCGCTATGCGACGAAGACCCTCGAACGCCCCGAACTTCCAGTCATCTCCATCGGGCGCGTCCAAACCCCGCTCCTCGGCGAAATTAGCGAGAGGGACAAGACCATCGCGACCTTCGTGCCGGAACCGTTCGATTTCGTGCCCATGACCTTCAGGGGTGAGACGGGGGCGATTTATGAGGCGCGCCTCGTGGCTTTTCCTGAGATCCGCCACCGCAACGTCGATCATCACTTCGTGCCCGGGCCGGAGCTGAGGGAGATTCGCCAGGAGTTGCTCTCCACGATGCCGACGGCATGGAAGGTGACCGATCTCGAAGAGCCCCGCGAAGAGCTGGCCCCTCCGCCGTTCAGCCTGCCCGATCTTCAGCGCAGCGCGTTTCGTCTATTTGGTTGGTCCGCCCACAAGACCCTCGATGTGGCGCAGGTTCTCTACGACAGGGAGAAGGCCATCAGCTATCCGAGGACCGAGTCGTATCAGGTTCCGAAGGGGATGCGGGACCAGGTCCTCGATGTGAGGGACAAACTCTACTATGCATGGGCGCTGGATCGCTTCCCTGAGTTGAAGAACGCAGTTCTTCCCACGGATGAGGCTCACTGGGCCGATAGCTGCGGCGAGCATTACGCCATCCTCCCGACCGGAGTCGTGCCGCAGGCATGGGGGTCGAACGATGTCCTGCGGGATGAGTACAAGCTCTGGCAGCTGATAGCCGTTCGCACCATCCTTGCGTGGTTGCCGACGGCGAAGATCGACGCGGTAAAGCGGCTCATGATGCGCCCCTGGGGCAAGGATACCGTTATCCGTGCCTATGTGGAGGCTGAGCCGGTCGAAGATCCAGGTTGGCTTTGGTACGAGGACAAGATGATGAACACCCGGGGAATCGGGAAGCCGCTGGAGGAGCGCATGCGCGAGGTGGCCCTTCCCAAGGCGGGAGGAGTTGCGGCTCTCCTGAACCTTACGATCAAGACGGGATTCACGAGCGCTCCGAAGCATTATGACGACGACACGGTAATCGGCTGGATGCAGCGCGAGGGGCTAGGGACTGCCTCCACGAGGCACGTGATCCTCGAAGAATTGATCGACCGGGGTTACCTGGTCCGCACGGAATCTGGCGTGATCCGGGCCTCTGCCGCCGGCATGATGCTCGTGGGCATGCTCACTGAACGCGTTGGCGACGAATTGACCGGCGTCCCTCCGGCCCGACTGGTCGAGGAAATGGTCGAGCGCATCGGGGGCATGGCCAAGGAGCGCCCGACCAGGGTTCTCATGTGGGGCGTCGTCCTGGGCAGGATAAGGAACGTGTCCGCCAAGTTCGTAGACTCCAAGGGAGACCCTGACGAAGCCTATTGCCCCCGTACCGGCGTCCGGGCCGAGAAGCACAGCAGCGGAAAATACTGGATGTTCGCCGGCTATCCGGACGCCAAGTGTTGGCTCACTATGTCGGGCCGCCCGGTGACCGCCAACGAATACGCAGGCATTCTTGGATCTGGAGACCGCGGATACCTGCTGCACGGCTTTACGTCCACTTCCACAGGCAACCAGTACGACGCCCATGTCGCCTGGAAGCCCAGAAAAAAGAAATTCGAGAAACTTTTTAAGCGCCGGTAGTCTGGTGCTTGAACTGACCTAGCGTTGTCATTGTGCCATGCGTGCGGAGGGCGACCGTCGAAAGGGCCGCATGGATGCCGTTCTTACCGGGGGACTTCGTTTGGACGGCGCTGGCGAGCCTCATGAGAGCGGCCGCTCGGGCAAGGAGCGGGATGCTCTGGCCGATGCAGTGGCGCTGAAGCAGGGTGAGGCCCCCACGGGGGGGTGCGCAGCATCGTAAGACGCGAGGGGTTCCAGCAGGAGCAGTTCGTCTTTGGGCAGCCCCAGGAAGCGGTGCCTCCCGAGAATGCGCAGGCCCGTGAATTCAGGCCGGTTCTTGCGCTTACGCTTTACCGCGGGAAGGTGCGGCCGACGGCCGCGTGCCTTCTTGGAGGTGGCTTTCACAGGCCGGGCGTAGTCCTGTCACCCATACGGTTCAAGGCAGGATTCTCCAGCTACAGGCTGGTTAATTCGGCGCAATACGCGTCCTTATGGCCTAGAGGTAGCCCAAAAGCCCAAAAAGGCAGTGAAATGCCCCGGAAATCAAAAAGACCAACAGGGCGGCCACTAGGTGCGACGATAAGGCCATTAGAAGGGTCAGAAACACCAAGGCGAGGCAGACGGGAAGGAAAGCTCTCCTGAGCAGCTTGGCGACCCGTACAATGGCCCAAATGTCGAATATCAGGCTGAAGAAGCTCCTCATGCCCCAAGATGGGGCCTCAGACGTACCGAAACTCGATCCTGGTGATGTCCATGTCGAGCCCGAGGTCGCTAAATTGGGAGAGAAACCTGGCCACATAGACCCTCGGGCTGATGCCGGAAGCCACCGCTTCGAGGGAAAGCTCACGCTCGGCGTACTCGGGATCGTCCAGAAGCACGCGAAGGGGTTCCTGACGCACGGAAACGACTTCGAGTTTCGCCACTGGCGAGAGGGCGACGGGGCACTTGAGCTGCCAACCCTCGGTCACGGCCTCCAGTATCTCTCCCGGCTGTAGGTTCTGCCGGCCCCTCACGCGAATGACGGTCTGCCTCCGGGCGCGCAGCAGCTTGATGTCCGGGAAGAGCATCCGGTTGGCGAAAGCCGGTGGGGGCAAAGCCACCGCACGCCCCGGAGGGGAGCTTTCGTTTCCGAGCATGGTCAGAGCTTGAGACTCGTGTAGATGTCCGTCCGCAGCTTCGTGGCGCGCAGGTAGATGGTGTTCGCTTCCTTCACCAGCAAGGGGTCGAGCGGTGCGTGCCTCTTCTTCATGATCTCGACATAGGCTTTCATGACCTTCGATTCCTCGTGCAGTTCGCTGATGCGGGACTTGAGGGCGACGGGGTCGCGCCTTTGTGTAACGAAAACCTCCATGGCGTCGAGTTCCCGGCCAAAGCCTTGCAGTGAGGCGCCGAGCGCCGCCGGTGACGCGATGCCCGCCGTGAAGTAGGGGCGGTTGAACTCTGGGTCCTCGGGCCATGTCCTTGAAAGCACGTGGAGCGATGCGTTCTCGCCAGGCTTCAGGATGTGCGGCGTGATGTAGACCATCAACTGGCTGCGGCTGACGGAGTCGTTGTCATTCCTGAACAACTGTCCCGCAAACGGGATGTCCCCAAGGAAGGGAAGCTTGGTGTTGCTGTAGGTGATCGAATTGCCGACCAAGCCGCCCACTACCAGGCTCTGCCCGTCCGGAACGTCGGCCGAGAACTCAAAGCGGCGCGTAGATGTTTCGGGTGTTGGATTGCCGGCGATGGTGATGGAGCCTATGATGTTGGAGACAACCAGCGACACGTTGAGTCGCATGATCTTGTTGCCCTCAGGGCCGACCCTGACCTCGGGATAGACATTCACGATGGTGCCAACGTCGATGTATTGGAGCTGGGTGTTTGTGGAAGCAGTCGTGCTTGCGGACCCGGTGTTGAACGTGCTCGAAGCCACGGGGATCTGCCTCGTGGCGTCCAGCACCGTCTTGCGGTTCGGCAAGCCGACCACCGTGGGCTGCTGCTCGACGGAAGACAGGCTGTCCTGTGCCGAAAACGACAAGGCGGCAGCAAGTTGGTAGGCGCTGACGATGCCGGCGACGGGCAGTTTGAATGCCGCCGAAGACGGCGATTGGCCGCTCACGTTGATACTCGCCGAAGGGGACCACGCGATCCCGACATTCTGCGATGGGTCGCGCGAGGTTTCGACAAAGGTTGCCGAGAACTCGATCTGGTCGAGTGGCTGGTCCATCTTCTCGATGTAGTCCTTCACGAGCTGTTGGTGAAATTCGGAGGCGTAGACGATCAACTGACTGTTGTTCGGGACGTATTTAACGACGCCTTTGCCAGGGGCGTTCGCCCCGGTCGGTGTCGCCGCAACCTGAATTCCGCTGGCAGTCGGATAGGGAGTTTGGATGATCCCTTGAAAAAAGTTTTCCAGCTCCTTTTCGTCCACCGTGATCTCGCCCTGCGAAGAACCCGAAAGGTTGCCACCTGAGGAACCAGTGTTGCTCCCAGAGGATTGGCCGCCCGTCCCGTTGGACCCGGAGCTTGAATTGCTGCTATTCCCAATCGTCGGGGACGTGATCTTCGCGACCAGGGTGTTGTCGTTGTGGAACTGGTAGGTGCGGAGGACCATCGAGTTCTCGTTCTTCTTGCCGAACCGCCAGATTCCGCGCTGGTACTCCATCGCAAATCCGTAGTCGGAGAGGGAGTCGAGAAGATCGAGGATGTTCTTCGTGCCGGTGATGTTGATCTTCACGTTGAAGAGGTCATCGGACGAAGAGATGTAGCTCATCTGGCAGAAGGTGGCCAGGGCCTCCGCGATGTTCCCGAGGCTGGCTCCGCGGAAGTCTGCCGGGAAATCCCCATAAAGGCGGATTCGGGCGCGCTCGCGGATCAGGTCGGTGATGGCCGCGTCGGCAGCCGCTCCCGGGTTGAGGCGATCCGCGACGGCTTTGGCCTCATCCTTGTTGTCGGAGGTGCCGAACACGGGGTTGTTGCCGCCAGGGACCACGGGGACCGCGGTTGCCGGAGCGGGCAGGGGTGAAGAGGGCTTTGCCCCCGGAGGGATGGGTGCTGTGACCGGGGTGGAGGGCGGCGGCACGATCTTGAGGGCGGGGACCGGCGTCGGCGTCACGGCGGGGGCCGGCGTCGCGACTGCGGCCTGGATGGCGCTGTCGAGCGAGTCGTCAGCGGACGTGGTCGCCGGCGGGGTGGTCCCAGCAAATACGACCGTTGCGATGAAGGGGAGGATTAGGCCGATGCGGTTCATGTAGTACAATTATGGGCTGCAAATAGGGGGAAATCGTCGTTCCGAAGGCCAGGACCCCAAAAATCTTCCCTCCACCAGGGGGGCGGCTGGATTGGCCTAGTGGCGGCTCAGCCACACGTTCACCGGATCGGTGGCCGTGGCGCTCGTCGTGAACCAAAGATTCAGACTGCCGGTAGGCTCAGCCCTAAGGTTCACCGTCTGGTTATAGAGCCCCTGGACGACCGAGAACGGGAGGGATGCGGTGGTTGATAGGCCGTTCGTGTCAACAGCGAGGACATTGAGCACATAGGCACCCACGCTCGTGGTCAAATTGGGGACGCCGTAGGGAACATTTGACGTAAGGGTCAGGCTCGGTCCCATGACCGTGACCGTGCCCGTATTGCCCGTGGGGGTCGAAAGGTACCACTGGAAGTAGGCAATGCTGTCATACGTCGTGCTGGCGGTCATGTTCAGCGTGATCGAGTCGCCCGGAAAGATCAGGGAAAGGCTCGTGACACTCAGGGTGACGGTCGGCGGAATGATGCCGTCCATCGCGGGTCCTGACAGCTGCCATGACTGGACTGGGGTGGAGGGATCTGTGGACACGATGATGAGTGTCCCCGTCCTCGTGCTGATCGTGGTCCCCGAAGGACTGAAAGACACCGTCGTGGGAATGTTGCTCGTTGGGGCAATCAACCCGCCGTTGCTGGGCACCGAGAAGTCGGCGGTGTTGGTGATGATCGAAAGGCCCCTCAACTCCAGTTGGCTGTTGCCGACATTGGTCGCCATGGCGACGCGCGTCGTCACCCTGCTGCCCGAAGCGGCCCCGGCGAATGTCGCCGTCGGGAACACCACGGTTCCCATCGGAACGGCGCTGGCTGTGGACACGAAGCGGGCGTTGACGGTCATGTTGCCTGTCAGGTTTATCGTCGGATTCGCCAAGTAGGCACTCGACAAGCTGCCCACGTTCGCGCCGTACCAACCGGCAAAAACGTAGCCAAGATTTGCCGTCGCCGAAAGCCCCGGGCTTGATCCCGTAGCGTAGAGTCCGGTTCCAGTAACCGTGCCGCCGGCGTCCGGAATGACGGTCAATGTTGAGGCCGCCTGGACCGTCACGGTCGTTGAAACAGCAGCGGAGGCGGCGTAGTTCCCGCCAGCCGGGCTCTGCACAACGACGGTGTAGCTCCCGGGAGTTGAAAAGAGGACCACCTTGGACGGGCCTGAACCGGAAACTCCAGAAGTCCCGCTCCAGTTGTACCCGTTCGGCGCTCCAGATGCCGTGAACGTGACGGATTGCGAGGCAAGAACCGTGGGGCTAAGCGGGGACAATGTCACCACCTGCGCCTCGGGATTGACGGTGACCGACTGGTTCATTGTTGCCGCAGCGGACCAGTTCACGGTTCCGGGTTGCGAAGCCTGGATCACGATAGTGCCCGCTCCGGTAATGGTGACGGTGTTCCCAGATACGGTTCCTGGCCCGCTGAGGATCGAGTAAACGACCGTAAGCCCGGACGACGCAGTAGCCGTCAGCGTGAAAGGGGGGTTGCCGTAGGTCTGCGATGCCGGGGCCGGGAAGGTTATCGTCTGGCCAGCCTGCGAAATCGTCCATGTGCTGTCAGCCGTTGTGGTGTTGTAGTTACCGTCGGATGCCACCGTGGCCCGGATGACGTAGGTAAGCCCAGCGGTGAATGTGGTGCCCGGAGACACGGCGCTTCCAGATACGCCGTTGGGCGACAGGGGAGAAATAGTATAGCTGATGGCTCCCGACGGCTGTGCCACGCCCCCGCTGTAGGGGTTCGAGAAGGTCGCATTGAAGTCGCCGGCAACGGCTGTGTAGGTCGTGCCAGACAGCGGCGTCTTGGAGACGCTGGCGAATACCGCGCCAGGAGTCGCCTTGTTGACCACAAGACCAACCTGGGACCAGTTGGGCGTCGAGCCCATGTTGTTCTGGCCATAGCTTAGGAACTGGTAGCCCGCAGCATTGGCAGCCCAAGGGGTGAACGTGAAAGATTTTGTAGAGGAATTTGGTCCCGTCGGGGACCCCGTTAGATCCGTGATGCCCGTCATACCGGCTTGGCTCTGGAAATTCCGCATGAAGCCGATGCCCGTCCAAGTGGAGCCATTGCCCTGGTCCCAAAGCATCCAATGAGCTGTCAGGGTACCTGGCACGGCCTCTGCGACGCTCATGACGACAGAGGTTGATTGGCCGAAGGTGATCGGGTTCGAGCCGAGCGTTACAAGAGCGGTCGGCGGGGCGACCACGTTCACCGTTGCGCCTTGCGTGACTGACCAGTTACCCGCCGAATCCACCGCCGCGTAATAGACAGCATAGCTACCCGGTGAAGTTGGGGTCCATGTGGCAGTACGCATGTCAGAGTTTCCGTTTGGGGGGATGTCCGTTGGGCTGGAGAGCGCGGACCAACCCGTGTCCACAGTCATCCAATTCCACGTCCTCGTGTTGGTCGCCCCGTTCGGCTGGTAATACGTGGTGCCATTGAACCTGTAGAACTGGTCGCCATAGAGAATCCCGCTCGAACTGGTCGATGTGCCAGTCAGATTCACGCTGCCGCCGAGAACTATTGTCGAGGCAGACACGCCGAAGGTGGAGACCGGCGGATTCCCCGTGACAGTGAAGGTCACGTTCCAACTAGACGGCACGTAATTCGCGTCACCCGCATAGTTGCAGGCCAGAACATACGTTCCAGGATTGAACGTCGTCGATGCGTTCACAGCCCCGCTTGTAGGGGACGCTCCTCCGCCAGTAGCCGAGACGATGCTGAAGGTGGGGGAGCCAGAAGGTTGAACGACAAGGGCGCTGTTCGGGTTGGAAAGCGTGACTGAGAATCCGGCCGGGAACGTGCCCGTGTTGACTCGGGTCAGATTGCTCCATCCAGCTATTACAGGAGTGGCTTTGCTGACGGTGATACCTGGCCCGCCGACCGCATTTGCGCCAGTCCAGCTGGTGTCCCATGCCCAAGCTTCAAACCCGCTGTAGGTACCCGTAAGCACCGCGTACGGAGTCCACGTAAAGGTCTTGCTGTACGTCGGACCACTGGCGGACTCGTTGACAAAGGTCCCGTCGTTGTAGGCTCCGTAAGTGTCGTTCGGGTAGGACGGCGGCCAATTGGTGACGTTGTAGGTCACGCCGGGGATGGTGGACCATGTTCCCGTGTGCTCGTTCCACCGCATTGAGCTTAGGGCCGTCAATGCGGTGGAGCCTTGGTTCGCCATTATGGTCACAGTAACGCTCTGGCCGAGAGTGATGCTCGTGCCGTAGCTCACCGACGGCGTCGGCAACTGGTCAACGACCACAGTGACCGTGATCGTAGGAGACTGCGAATAGTTGGCGTTGGCGTTTGAGTAGACACTGACGGTATAGGTGCCCGCGGTCCCAAATGTGATTGTTTGACTGTTGCCGGTTCCTGAAATGCCGGTTGGGCCACCGGGCGAGACACCCCATCCATAACTGCCAGTAAACGACCCGGTTGCTGTGAAAGTTAACGCCCCTCCCGCATAGATGGAGGTCGGAGCGGCCGTCCAGCTGATCGCCTGTGCCGCTGGATTGACGGTGAAGCTTTGCTGGACCTGGGCAGCGGCATTGTAAGTCGCATTTCCCCCTTGGTTCGCGTTCACGACGACAGTGCCCGCGCCCGTGATTGTGAGCGTGGAACCGCTTATCGTGGCCGGGCCGGAAGCGACCGAAAACGTGACGCCAAGTCCGGACGTTGCGGATGCGCTCAGTGCGAACGGGGCCGCTCCATACGTCTTCGTCCCGGGATTGGTGAACGAGATGGTCTGGTTGATCTTGCTGACCGTGACGTTGTACGTGGAGGAGTATGTGTACCAAGGGCGTCCGTCACCGGCCAGCAGGTAAATTTGCCACACGCCGACCTGGTTCAAGGCTCCGGTCGTGAACCCGTAGGTTGTGGAATTCTGCACACCAGGCGAGCCCACCGGATTGTAGGCGTTCTGGGTCAGCGTCGTCGTACCGTCCGGAGCGGTAACGCCAATCCTGAACCACGAAAACTCCATTTGCACGCCGTTATAATTGTTCCCGTCGCTGTTGTCCGAGAAGTTTGTGAGCCACGTCCCGGATGCCGAAACGGTGGAACCGTATGCGACACTAGAGGCAGGAGGCGTGATGCTGAGGAGCGTGGGTGGTGTGACCAGAGTGGCGCGCGCAACGAAAGGGGCGAGGACAAGGGCCAGGGCCAAGACGGATTTCGAGAAAGGGCGCATGTGAGTTATTTGGTTCGGCGGCCCTAGGCGGGCAGAGCCTTCGTAGCCATTCCTGTGGCGGCGCGCGTCGAACGGCCGTGGGGGGACGGAAGGGGCTCAGTTGGCGCCTCTGACGGATGGAATACCATGTCCCCTAAAGTATGGGGGGTACCGCCGAGGCGATTCATCTCGCTGCGCTCGCCTTACGGGGAAGCGGGCGATGCCGCCGGCGGGGCCTTGATGCCGACCTTCGACTGCTCGCCGCTCGGGGCCGGGCGGGGCATCGGATTGGCCGCCAAGTGGGCGAGAATGGCCGTGCGCATCTTGTCGGCGATGGCGTCCATAGCCGGATTATCCTTCAAGACTCGTTTCCTGGCCCCTTCCAGCTTGGCCTGAAGTAGTTGCAACTCAGCGGATAAAGCCTGTACCTGCTTGTTCAACTGAGCGACCTCGGGGTCGGCGCGAATGCTGTCCTCGTAGGCGCAGATCCGCTGAAATTCGTCCTTTGTCACATATCCGACGTAGATGGCCGGTAAATCGCCCGCCTTCCACGGCTGTACCACAGAGGGGGAAGGCCCCCCGGGGGGTGGGTTTTTGGCGGCCGGTGTCGCGGGCGCGGTCCCCTGGGCGGAACTGCGCAGTACAGCAACCCCCATGAGCAGGGTGACACCGAGGATGGCGAGTGAAAGGCGGTGTGTTCTCATGGGACTAAGTATGGGGTGGTACAGCCAGGCGCTGCGGGAAATGCGGTTCGGGACCGGATCAATGAGCCCCTGACTTTAGCGCCTCGAAGAGCAGCTGGAAGTTCGGGAGGATGATCGCCATGGCCAGATTCCCGATAACGACCGTCGCAAAGACCGTGGTGGCCGGATTGAGCAGCTTCGGCAGGGTCTCCAAGGTGGCGTCAGCGATCTCCTGCATGATGACGGAAGTCTTGTGGAGCGATTCAGACATCTCACCCGTATGGCTCGATGCCTCGACGCGGGAGGCCAGTTCCTGCCCCTCGGGGCCAATGCGCCAGCGCTCCTTCAGAAAGGCGGAGTGTGGTTTGTTACCGGCAGCAATCCCTCGGTAGACTTCGAGGTAGAATGCGCTGTACTCGAAGTGTCCTGCGATGCGGGCAGCCAGCGCGTAGCACTTCTGGAACGGCACGCCTGCCTCATTCAGGAGTGCAAGGGCATCGAGGCTGCGGGCGAGGATCAGGAGCCGATAGGCGCGGCCGATGATAGGCGCGCGAACCGCAAACTTTTGCCAGGCTTCCGACTTGAGGATCTTCCGCCAGTTCAGGACGATGGTTGCCACAAACACTATCGGGATCATCCAGATGATCGGGTGCTGGTGTAGGTATTCTGAGCCGCCCAAAGCAATCCGCGTGGGCATCGGGAGCTTGTCCCCGGTCATCCTCAGCGCCTTAAAATTCTCGATCATCAAGGGGAACACGTTGAAGTGCATGATGAGGAGCGAGACCACGAGGAATCCGAGGGTGATCCCGGGCTGCACCATAGCCCCGTAGAACTTGCCCATGAGTGCATGGGACGACTGGAGTCGGTCGCCGATTCGCTTGAAAGTGACCTCTTGCTTGCCAGTCGTTTCGCCGGCCCGGACCATGTTGATTGCGATGTCGTCGAAGGCGCCGGGGAATGCCTCCATAGCGAAGCTGAGCTTGAATCCCTTCGCGGACATCAGGTAGCGGAGGCCCGAGATGACACCCCGGAAGTACGGCGTTTTGCACATTGGGGCGATGATTTCCAGCGTCCGCAGTTCGGTGATGCCCGCTACCATGCAGCGCTGGAATTCCTGGAAGAAATTGACCAACTCCGCTCCGTTCGCCCTCTTGGGGGTCGTCATCCTAAAAAACGCCTCGTCGATGGGGCCGTAAGGGGAAGGGATGACCTCCTCGTCCGAAGTCGCTCCGGTGCCAAGCACGGCATACTCCGGGAACGGCGCGAGCACAGTGACCTCGCGCTTGCGGTCGCGGTAACGCAGTTCGAAGCGCAAGGCGCGCCACTTCTCGAAGGGAGGTACCCCGGTGCCGCGAACGGGCTCGTCGATCAGGGAGGAAGCAGGGTTGGCTGGAGTGTTTACAGGCATGTTCTAATTATGGGGTGCAGAGAGGTGAGTCAGGCGACCTCGTCGCCCCATCCGGCATTGAGCTGGCAAGCCTCCGTGAACGAAGTGTCCCCAGTGGCGGCCTTGAGCAGGGATGCTGCGAACAGCTCCCTTGAACCTTCCTTTTCGCAAATCGTCCGCAGCGCATCCTCCGATGAGCCTTCCTTGATCGCCAACTGGAGGGTAGGGGTGACGCGAACCACCTCCAGCACGGGAATCCGGCCCTCCCAACCCTTGTCGCAGTGATTGCAACCTTCCTCGCAGGGTTCATGCAGCCTCACGGGGGCAGGCACGCCGGCGGCGACAAAAACGCTCGTCTCACGATCATTCGGGGGGCGCTGTTTCCTGCAAATCGGGCACAGGCGCCGTACAAGGCGCTGGGAGATGAGCGTAAGGAGCGAACTGGCGAGGTCGTAATTCGGGATACCCATGCCCCGAAGGCGCTGAATGGTCTCAATCGCGCCATTCGTGTGCAGGGTCGAGAATACCAAGTGTCCGGTCTGCGATGACTCGATGGCCGCTCGCGCCGTCTCCAAGTCGCGAATCTCACCCACCAGGATGACATCAGGGTCTTGCCGCAAAAAGTTGCGCAGAGCCATTGCGAACGTGAATCCCTCGGTGACCTTGATCTGCTGGACGCCGTCCATCGTGTATTCGATGGGGTCCTCAATGGTGAGAATCTTGAGATTCCTCGGCCCGTTGAGCAGTTGAATCATGGCGTTCAGCGTCGTCGTCTTGCCCGAACCCGTTGGGCCGGTCATCAAGACAAGGCCGTGCGGCTTTTGGAGGGTCGCGAGAACGACCTCCAGATCCTCTTTGCCCAGCTTCAAGTCGTGAAGTGAGCGGACTTTTCCGTCCTGAGGCAGGAAACGGAGTACGATGTAGGCATGGTTCGACTCCTGCGCATCGGGCGTGGGGATTATGCTCGCGCGAACGTCATAGAAGCGGCCGTCAACCTTGATGCCAAACTTGCCGTCGTAAGCCTCCTGGGAGCCACCGGTGACGCCTATCGCATTGCGGATCAGTTGGACAATCGACGGAAGGCGGTGAATCGCGAACTTGCCGTCGTCGAGGAGCCGCATCTCTCCGTCTTTACGGATGCGCAGGCAGCCGCGCCCCTGAAAAATTTCGATGTGAAGATCGCTCGCGCCGATAACGACTGCCTTGTAGACCGCGGTCCCGATGAATTTCTGCTCGTCAATCGAGGGATTGGCCAGGGACTTGTCGTGCTCCTTCTTGGTAAGCACGAACCCTGTGGCAGTTTGGTGCGATGCCGCGGACTGCTTTGGGGCCGCCTGACCATGGGCGGGCGCTGGCCTCGCGGCCTTGGGCACCCGCGTGACCATGCGCTGCTCCAGTTCGGCGCGTGAACCGGAACTGCAAAGGACAAGGGAGAGCTTGACGCTGCCGAACTTCTCGTTGTCTCGCTCGGACTTCCACGCGGCCAGGATGTTGCTTGCCTTGCTTCCACCCCTGGGGGGCGTGGGGCTTGCGACATACAGGGTGTTCTCAACGAGCGAAAGGGGAACCAGTTCGTGCTCGCGCCCGAATTTCTCGGGAAGCATCGAGGCAATATCCGGCTCCGGCAAGAACCCGCGCAAGTCCGCGACAGGGTAGCCTTCCGAAATTGCAAGAACAGCCTCTCTCCACCCCGGGGGGAGGGAGCGCAGAAACAGTTCGTCATTCGCATACGTCGTGTCGAGGACTGCGCGGACGGTTTCGAGGTCGTTCTGCACCCCCGGAAACTCCGCCAACTTCTCGACAACCCACTTCTTGTTCGTGGTCTCAACCGGAGGGGTCTGGGTGTACCCCCCTGGGGCGTCGGTGTAGCTTGAACTGTCGTCGCCGAAAACCCGTGAGGACACCTGCTCCGCAAGGTGCTCGTGGGTTTCTCGGCTGATCTTGGCGAGGCCGAAAGCCCACAAGGGGAAGGATGGGATAGGGCACTCGTCTGGGTTGTCAGGGGCGCTGTGCCCAAGCACGAGAAGCGGCCCAACGCGGCCAACGGGAACCCACATCTTGAGGTCCGTCGTTCCGTCCATGTAGGCGAAATACGTGCCTACCCAGTGCCGGTACATGTCCAGCAATTCCTGGGGAATCGTGGCCAGGTCCACGGGCAGCGGGACGATGCGCTCTCGGTATCGCACCGCCGGGTCGTTGCTCACGGTAGGGAGAATGGCTGACACTGGCGGCCAGATTCAGCGCTGGCGGAACTCGGCTAGCTCAATGGGGAGTTGCTCGACATTCTTCATGCCGATCAGCGAGACCTCTAGGCCAATGGCCTGAAGGGTGACGCTGCGGAGGACGATCTTGTGGTCGGGGACAATCGAGATCGTACGGTGGCTTTGGCTGTCGAAGAGCGTCAGTTCTTGCCCCTCGCGGTAGACCTGCCCTCCGAGCACAATGACTCCCTTGTGGGTGAGCGTGGAGGGGATCACGCCGGTCAATCCGAGTTCGCCAACCCGAGACAGCACGGTCGGGAGGCTGGGACCGGTCGGGCGGGTGGCTAGGTCGGATGTCACGATGCGGTTATGGTCATCCGGCCTCATAAAGCCGTTGAACGTCTCCCTGCCTGTTTCCTTGCCGGGCAGAACAAAGGTGGGGCGATAGTCCGGCGACAGGTTGAGGGCGCTGAATGCCTCCGTGTCGTCGGCCCGCGCGACCTGGGCCAGCCTAACGGCGATCAATGCGGCAAGTAGAGTGGTTGAGCGGGAGTTCATATTGAAGGTGTGCCGACGGGATCGGTGAGGAATGCCGGGTATGAAAGGCGGATGCTCATTTCGAGGGAGGCTCCGGTCTTCTGGAAGCTAACCAGCTCGAAGCGGGCTTCCGGCCACTTCTTCTCTAGGCCGCCCAGCCAGTTCATGAGGCGGTAGTAATCGTCCGACGTGCCCTTGCACTCGGCGTAGTGCGATTTCAGCGGCTTGTCGTGCCACATGTAGTCGATCACGCCGGACTTACGCCCCTGCACCGAAACGACGTTCTCAGACCCAAGGGCGGACATGTCCGCGAGGATAGCGTTGCCGTTTTGGTCGCGATCTGGAACCAAGTACGCCTTCCATCGCTGGGCAAAGACAGCGCCTGGGGTTGCGATTTTCTGCACGGTTGCAAGGACCTGCTGCTTGGTGGTCATCAGACCCTGCTTGTCGGCGAGGTCCTGCTGGAGCTGAGCGACGTTCGACTGCTCGTTGCGCATGGCCTGCGCTTCTGTGGCTGCCAGCTTTCCAAGTGCCAAGATGATAACCAGCAGTATAACGCCGGGGATTAGGTATGGGTTTTTCATCAGTGTTTTGTGGCTGCGAGTTCGGTCAGCTTGGAGAAATTGCCGTGGGCTGGAGACGCGTAGGTAGCGGCAAAGATCCATCCTTCGGGCGTCGGGGAATCGGTGTCGGTGTTGACGGCTTGGAAGCCTGCATCCTCCAAAAGCTTCGTGGTGCGCAGGACCTGCCGTCCAGCGGCCCCCTGGTCCTTGGTGGCCATCTGTACGGTCACCTTGAAGTTGGGGCTGCCCTGGGCCATTTCCACGCTCAGGCGAGTGAGGCTGATGTTCGGCTCGACCTGGGTCGAGAGGAGGAAGGTCAGCATCTGCGTCGGCGGCGTGATGCTCAGCCATTCGGCAAAGTCGTTCGCAACGGCGGTGTTGTGCTGGATCTTGTCGGCTTCGTTCTTGAGGGCAGTCAGACTGGCATCGACTTGCTTGTCCTGAGCCGAAATCACCGCCTCGCTCGCTTGGTAGCGGAGCTGCACGGCGTAGGTGACGGCAGAGGCCGCGGCCAGGGCGAAAAAGGCGACATAGAAAGCTGTTACCGTGTGCAGCAGCGAGCGCTTCAGGGCCTTGGGCACAGAAGGCGGTACGGGTTGAAGGTCGATTGCGACGTGCATGGTGGAGTTAGTTGAGGACGATGGCCCGGAACGATGCTTTCGCTCCGTCATCCTTGAGGAGCGGCGTGGGGTTCAGGTGGGTGATAGAAGGAATTAGGTCGGCCATTCCCGGGAGTCCGCCGTCGAGGTACCCCAACTTCACGTTGGGAGTTCCGGCGCAGATTTCCTGGAAAGAGTTCATCAGGCTGACGACAGCGTTTTCGTCCAACTGCGGGTCGAAATGGACATCCGTCCAGTTGTGCCACAAGGGGAGGATCAGCGAGCTGCTGGGCGAGGCCAGAAGCAGCATCTGGTAGCCGTGGAGGTCCGGGGCCGATCCAGGAAAGAGGGAGTAGGCGAGTTCGAGCATCTGTGCCTGCTCGCACACGATGCGAACGATCTGGAGCTGGGCGGAGCCAAGGAGTTCGCGGATGCCCTTCAAGTCCGTGGCCTTGGCCTTAAACTTGAGCGTGGTCGTATCCATCGTCGGATGGTGTACGACTGCCCCCATGTCCTCGGTCGAGAACCCGTCCCCCATCAGCTTGATGGGGTCGTTTTGCAGCATGTGCATCGTCTCGGTGTCCGGCAGTCGCGGCACGATGCCCGAATACTCGACAGCGAAGCCGTGGGAAATCCCGACGGCTGCGTAGCGCACCTTGTGCTTTGCACGCTGGCTGTTCAGGAACATGAGCATCCCGTCCTTGCCTGCTGGTGTGGCCGGGGGTGAGAGTTCGATCTCGCCGAAGGCAGGGACGCCCGCCTGGTCAAAAGTCACGAGGCAGGTGCGCCACTGTGAGCGCCCCACGGAAACGGCTAACAAGCGGTTGTCCGCGAACATCCGCTTTTTGAACCGGGACGTAATAGGCTCCTCAACGTCGAGTGGATCATCCCGGAATGCACGATACGTAAGCAGCGATAGAAATGGATTCACCTTTCAATTATGGGGGACCGGGAAGCCTAAATTCATGTCCGGCGCCCGTTTTTAGCCCTTTCGATCAAAAAAACTGGGTAGGTGCAACTACCCAGCCCGCCCCCCCGGGGAGTGGGGCGCGCCCTAGGTCAACCGCGCGGGAAGGCGCCGGTGGGCTACGTGGAGCGCCCTGGACTGATCGAAAGTCTGCATGCCGGTAGTCGATCCGCCCTCCATATCCTGGCGCAGGGTGAAGTATTTGCCGTTCCGGATCTTGGTCTCCACAGACTTGTCGTAGGTAAGGATCTCGTGAAGGGGTACCAACATCCCTGAGGGGGCAGGCACAAGCTGCTGTGCCACCGCGATGCGAAACGCCTGCGCGAAGGCCCCCGTCCCGTTATTCCCAAGGTCTGCGCACATGTCGCCTATGCGCTGCAACGCCATGTCCACGCTGCCGCCGTGGACCGTGCAGATGACCTTGTGGCCGGAGAGTGCGGCGTGGATAGCAATTTCGGCGGCCTCCGGGGTGCGGATCTCACCGAAGACGATCACGTTCGGGCTCATCCGCAGAGCCTCTTCCAGTGCTTCGGTAAACCCCTTGCAATGCTCCCCGACGCCGCGAAGCGAGAAGGTGCTGCCATTCGGGAGGTCGGGGTGAATGTACTCCACCGGGTCCTCAATCGAGATGATGCGCGACGCCGATTTGCGGGCACACTCGCCGACAAGAGCGGCAATCGAGGTAGTTTTTCCGTGCCCCGTGGCGCCGGCGAATACCACGAGGCCGTCCTCAAGCTCCACGAAGCGTTTTACCAGCTGCTCGGGAAGGAGCACAGCGGAAGGAGTCGGCACCTGGGCGGGAAGTACGCGCAGGGTGTACTCTTCGCCTCCGAGAACTTTGACCCGCATGACACGGTAACGGTGGCTCCCATGGACAAACCCGCCCTGCCGTCCGAACTCCAGAGCACCAAGCGACGGGTTCTCGGGACTCACCAGGGCGTTCAATTCTGCGAAGCCTTCCGGGGATGACAGGCGGGCCGACATCCTCGGGCTGCAATAGCGGCGGCGAATCCACATGCGCACGCGGCCCCAGGAGGCCACAATGATGTCTGCGGCCGCAGGTGTGTCGGCCATCGCATTTAGGGCGGTGTCCCAAGTCTCATGTTCACCAAAGTCGAGGTTCACCCCAATCGGTGATTGCGCGGCCGCAGGAGTTCCGTTGCCGCCGTTTACTTGCATAGGGGGGGTCGTGCCAGAACCTGTTCGCGGGGATGGGGACATGGGCCGGTCACGGTGCAGTTACCGAGATATTGAGTCCGCTCGAAGTCGTAGGTGAGGCTCCGGTAATCGGCGTATTGACAGACCAGCGCAAAACAGCGCCCGAGATGGTAGAGAAGACGGGGATCAGGACGGAGTTGGGCTCAAGTGCGGGCTGCCCTCCGCTGTACTGCGGTGTTTGCCCGCCGAATGTGGGGGTAGGCATTGCAACCTGAATGGGGGTCAGGCTCCATGACCCAAGGCCAACCGTGATATTGCTGGCGGGTACGGTTGCCGTCGCCTGGAGGGTGACCGACGCACTCCATGCACCAATCGGGACCTGGAAAGGTGCGGCGTAAGAGACGGCGGTGCCCGACGACGCCGGATTTGATCCGTCGTAGGTATAGGAGATGACCGTCCCCGGGGGCATGTTGGGGATCGTGAGGACAATGTTGTTGGTTCCTCCCGTGACATCGGTGTAGAGGAAGCCGGTAGAGGCACCGCCGAGGGACCTCGAATAATTGATGGTTAAATTTCGTGACAACGCCGCCGACACCACCGCGCTTTGGGACCAGTCCGGGTCCGAATTGAATGCCGCGGCACGAAGGGTCGCGGGAAGCGGGAAGGCCGTCAGAAATGATGTGGAGATCCAGATCGGCGACGTTGCGTTTGGCGAGGTGCCGTCGATAGTATAGCGGTAGACGGTACCGGGGGGATTACCGGCGTTTGAGACGATCTCACCCGTGAGGTTCGGACTGAACGCTGCCTCAGGGACCACTCCGGAATAGAGAAAGGATGGAGGCGCCAACGGAGTTGCAGGCGGAGCGGGGACTGCCGTTCCAGTGGGCGAGATGCGGAAGCCAAGCGCCCCCGACCGATTCCCCATGTCCTGAGTCGTTGCGTAAGCCCCAACCGTGGCCGACCCGGTCAAGGTCCGTCCCGCACCGGCTACCATCTGCGAGTAAGGAGTCGGGCTGGACCCGGAAATGTAGCTGCCGCTCAGGGGATTGGTTGTCCCCATGCCGAGTGGGCTCGCACCTGAAAGAGCCAGCTCGTTCTGGAAAACACGGTACGAGTTCTCCTGTACGAGCGTGTTCATCTGCTGCATGTGGGTGCCGTATGCGCCCGCGAACTTCACAATGCCAGCGGTGGCGATCCCTATCAGGATGATCGCGACGATGGTGGAGACTATTGAAAACCCACGATTGGACTTGGTTGATGTTTTCATGGCGGGCGGGATCACTGGACAAATGCCCTCGTTGCTACGAGGAGGACCCTGGGGGCCACAGTTGACAGGTCTGAGACGGCTTGGGCGTCTTGGTACGAGATCAATGCTGGGGGGTTGGCCCACATTTGCGGGTAGGCCACGAATCCGCTGACTCCGAGACTGGTGCTGCTGGCGCTACTATTTGGGAAGAGCAGTACCCCTGCCCGAATTGTGAGATTCGCAACGAGCGGAGAGAGGTTGGTGTTCGGAAGGTAGAGAAGGACGGTTCGAGAGTTGTTACTGGCGATATGAACTATGGTCTGGACAGCTGAGAAGTTGCGTACGGCCACGACAACAGGGGTGCCGACGGCCGCCGCGCCCGTGATCTGAATGGTGTTGCCGCCTACGGAATCGACGAAAACGATCAGGCTGGCCGTCGTTACACCGAGGTCCAAAGTTGCTTTTGTCCCATCCCACGTGACTCCGCTCGGAAGGGATGCTGGATTCGAGAAGTCGAAAGTGTTCAACGTCCCTGCCGTGGAAAGGAGTTGGTTCTGGAAGGAGAGGCAGGTCCAATACTCGAACGTGTTCCAGCAGGTAGAAACGAGGTCTCGGTAGTAAAAAGCGGGCAGCGCGGTTCCAATTCCACCGAACATCTCGGTGAAGGTTCCCGTCTCGCCTCCATACCCGTTGGCTATCGGAGCGGTTATCCCATCAGCCTGAGCGGAAACTCCCATCGTGGACGGAGCTGTCGGCACCGATGTGACCACGCCTCCCGCGGTCGTGGGCAGCCCATAGGCGATCCAATTGAAGTTCGTGATCGGGACAGAAAAGAGATGTGCGGTGACTTGGTAGGTCGGGGTTTCACCAGGATAATTCGTGTTCGCCTCGGAGAAGCTGAAGGTCCGAGTCCCTAGGTCGGATACGGGATTAGCCGCGAGGAGTGATTGGAGTGTTCGCCCAAGGCCGGAGACAGCAGTGAGACTCAGGGTTGCAACCGCAGTGGGGGTTGCCGCAGGCCACTGGGGGTTCGCTGGAAGGACGACGGAGTTGTTGGCCGTGCTGCTTGAAACGGTAACCCCAGTTACGCCTGTTGTGACTCCCGTAAGATGGTTGGAAATCTCGGTCCCCAATGAATTGACCGAAGGGGTGGCAGCTGTCTCCCAGACGGCGAGGATCGCCTCTTTGGTCGCCTGGGAAACCGCCCGGGACTCGACCTGGCGCTGGCGCAGGATGTCCCAGCTGGTGCCCAGCATGAAGCTCGCCATGCCGAGACGAATGGCTGCCGCCAGAACCATCGTCAGGACGATGAGGGAGATCCCGGTGTAGACCGCTATGTCGCCGCGCTGCTTGTTTTTGAAGGAACGCATGGCGTCAGAAAGGGGATGCGTACAGGAAGTACGAGAAGCGGGAGACGGGCTTGACCTTGGCGTCGGCCGATTGGGTCGCTAGAACGAAGGGGTCCGGGAAGACAACAGCGGCTCCTGCCTCCTCGCTCCGGCCCCACCACGAGGTCTCATTGCGGAGCCAGTAGTGGACGGCTCCCACCTGAACAGCCCAATTGTCCTCAGCAGCAGGGAGGAAGAAATTGTAGCCGTAGTTGACCCAGGTGGTCGAAGGCGGCACCCGGGACTGGAGTGTCGTCTGGTAGCAGACTGCCGCTGCCCCATTGTAGTTCATCCCAGTGTACCGGCGCACCTGCGCAATCGCTACGATGTTGTACGTGCCCTGAAAGATCAGGACCGTGTAGGCGTACCCGTCAGCAGCTACGTCGTACTGTGAGGATAGATCCGCATTCGCGGCGGCCGCCAACTTCGGGACCGTCATGAGGGACGACGGGCTTACGCCATTCAAAGAGGGGAGGGACGTGAGGTTAAAGCTCGTCAGGAGGGCCTGTTTCGCCGCCGGGGCGTTCAGGTCGAGATTGCTTCCTCCAAAGACCGCTACGAAGTCGGCAAGCTGGAGCTGGCGCGAGAACTCCTGGTGGAGCGCAATGGCATCCAACGCGTCGGACTTCGTAACGCCGTCGTTCGAATCGCGAAAGACAGGGGCAAGGGCGTAGCTCTGACCGTTGTACGAGATGGTCGGGCGCGTAATCGCCTGGCTGACCGAGGTCAGAAACTGAATGAACGCCATCGTGATGATGCCCGTGAGAAACAACACCGCCACCAACTCGATGATGGTCCACCCGCCTGTCTTGCGACGATTGAGCATGGGTCAGTAGGTGATCGCGCCCGATGGTCCCGTTATCGAGACCTTGGAGTTCAGAGATGCGGCGTTGAAGGTGAGCGTGTAGCCACTGGGCGTGAACTGGGCCAACGTCTGGCCGGAGGCATACGGGATGTACCCGACGATCAACTGGAAGCGGGCAGCGTCGTTCGCCGCAGCGGTCCAGTTGGTGAGGGCGTTACTCACCCGCATCGAGTAAGCCTGCTGTGCCGTGTTGATCGCCTGGGCGGAGGCGATGGCGTTCTTGTCCTGCCCGGTGGAAATGAGGTTCGGGCAGTAGCTGTACGTGATCGCCGTGAGGATTCCGATCAGGGTGACAGTGACGATGATCTCAAGAAGATTGTACCCCCGAGTTGCTCGCCGAACGAAGGAAGGGAGTGTGGTTGTCATACTTTCAATTATGGGTTGATCGAGGTTCCTAATGCAGAAGGCCGTTCCCGACGGGAACGGCCTTCTTGTCATGAAAACCTAACCGAGAAGGCTTACGGCTGGGCGCCGCCGCCAGCGTACGTGAAGACGGGCTTGAGCGAACCGGCCTGGATCGCACAGGTGTACGAGGCCGCCGTGGGGGCCTTGGACATCATCTGCGTGCTACCATAGCTGGAAATGCCCGTGCCGTTCGTCAGCGCGGTGATGATCGTCTGGATGTCGGCCGTGGCCGGAGCCGCAGGCATCGTGACGGTCGCCGAAGTGGTGGCCGAGCCCTGAGCAATCGCCGCAGCGCCCGTCGCGAAGACCGCGTTGGCCGCCTGGAGGTTGTTCATGCAGTTGTTCATTTCCGCCGCGTTGCGCGCGCCGGCGTTGGCGAGACCCGTTGCCGTGGTCTTGGTGAGCAGCGAGTAGCCGATGCCCACGAGGATGCCGATGAGCGTGACCACGACGATGATTTCCGTCAGGGTGTAGCCGCGCTTGGCCTTGGACTTGAGCGATGAGACGATGCGATTCATGATGTTCTGATGTTTCTATCTGGGTTGGTTCTGGACGTTATGTTTTTCGGGTTAACGAAAAGTGTTGTTCCGTAAATTATGGGGGGGTGCGGCAGGGGAATGCAGATTGGGCGAGGTCTGAGCCTTGCCCGCGCCCATGCGCCTTAAGGGGACAAAGCAAAAGAGCCGCCCCCGAAGGAGCGGCTCTTTCTTAAGTGGCCGAAGCGCCGCGCCTTACGGCTGAGCGCCGCCGCCAGCGTACGTAAAGACGGGCTTGAGCGTGCCGGCCTGTATCGCACAGGTGTACGAGGCCGCCGTGGGGGCCTTGGACATCATCTGCGTGCTGCCGTAGCTCGTGATGCCCGTGCCGTTCGTCAGGTTCGTGATGATCGTCTGGATGTCGGCCGTGGCCGGAGCCGCGGGCATCGAGATGGTCGCCGAGGAGACCGCGCTACCCTGCACGACGCCCGCAGCGGCCGTCGTGAAGTTCGCGTTGGCCGCCTGGAGGTTGTTCATACAGTTGTTCATTTCCGCCGCGTTGCGCGCGCCGGCGTTGGCGAGACCCGTTGCCGTGGTCTTGGTGAGCAGCGAGTAGCCGATGCCCACGAGGATGCCGATGAGCGTGACCACGACGATGATTTCCGTCAGGGTGTAGCCGCGCTTGGCCTTGGACTTGAGCGATGAGACGATGCGATTCATGATGTTCTGGATCTGAGGTTATGTGCTGAGGTTAAATGTTTTCGGGTGAACGAAAATTGGTTACCCTCCAATTATGGGGTGCCGAAGATAGACAGTGCGCAAATTGCCACTAAGCGTCGGCCTGCACCGGTTGCTTCAGGTCACTGTTGATCGCCAGCAGCGCAATCGACTCCTTGGTGCGCACCGAAACCCCGTAGCTTAGGAAGGTCTTCGCAGGGCAGCGGTCGAGCCCATCGAATAGGTTGCGGGCCGGCGCCAAGCGGCCGCGGCGGGACGCGTTGTAATCGGCAATTGCAAGGTTGAGCCGCTCCGAGACGCCCGCCGGCGGGATCTCGTCGTCATGGGCGATTATCCACGCGACCTCCGTCGAGTTCTCCGGATGGATGACGGTCATCCGCTTTTTGCTCTTGGGCTCATCGCCCTCGTCTTTCGGCTCCGCCTCCAGTTCGGTCTGGATGCGGTTGATCGTGTTGAAGACCTCACGCTGCTTGGGTTCTTCGAGAGTCAGGCGGAGGCCCTCTTGAACTGCTACGCTGTCGAGTTTTGAGGATGCCATAGTTTCAATTATGGGAGCCGGACGCCTTTGAAGCTCCAGGTGACCGGTTGGATGGAGCAGCGCCCGTTGGGCGGCTATCGCAAGGCCGTGCGCCGACGCCCATGCAGGGAAGATGCGCGTCACTTAGCCCCTGGTTTGCCTACCCCCCGGGGGGCCTCGTCGCTGGGAAATCGACCGGGTGGATCATCAAAATGCCCAATTTCGGGCTTGAGGACCCTTCCGTTTGGAATTGGAACCGGCGCCGAATACCCTGCCGCTCCCTCTCAAGAGGCCCCCAGGGGGGTGGTCGGAATGGAGCTATCCGCCCACGAGGATAGGTTGAATCCAGATGGTTTTCACGAGGGAGAGTGCTTCCCCGTAATGCTGCCGCCTGAAATGACCCCGACGCCAGTGAGAGCGAACTGTCCCTCCGCCTCCCCCTGGTGTTGAGCCTCCTCGCTCAATCTTGAAATGGCGCCCAACGTAATTTGGAGACCATTCTTCCTCCTTTACCTGACCCTTCGAAACCTTGCGCATCTTCACGATCACCCCGTCTTCGCGCAGGGCGGGCGACGAATTCATCGCCAGGACGAACTTGACCACGAGGGCAACGAGGTCTGCGAGAAAGCGGGAGTCCTTTGCCGCGTAGGAAACTCGCCCCGTCAGGAGCGACGCAGTAACCCCAGGAGCAATCTGGGTCACTGCCGCCCCAATTCCGGGGTCAAAGGTGCTTGCGGTCACTTCCATGACCGTCGAGGAGAGTCGGCCTATCGAGCCGAAGCACGATCCGGAACGCGTTTGGCCGAAAAAGACGACCGAGGGAGGGGATGGGGCGACGGGGTAGGCGGTCTTCATCCCGCCGATCTCGTCGAAGCCATCGCCGACAAGAGCAAACCCTCCGTAGAGGAGGTCTTCGTCGGAGGGCGACATGACTGCCCCAAGCGGCAGCATGAAGATCATGGTGTCGAGGGGCCAAAGGATGTCGGAGAGCAGCATCGAGCCCACGTCGATCTGCGTCTGCTCGCAGGCTTCGACCAATTCACGTCCAACGTAGTACCGCGGACAGGAGAATCGCACGGTCTCCCTGGCTGCGAGGACCCAATAGCCCGTGGCGGCATCGAATTGGTCCCGAGGAATGGGGTACCCGGGCCACGCCGCTCCGAGGGCAATTGCTAGACCAGCCGGCGGAAGACTGGGATGTGCGTAACCTACCGGGCCGCGAATCTTGCGGGCATCCAGCCGCGTAAACATCGGGGTGTCGGAGTTCCGGACGATCTCCCAGATACGGTCTCGGATCAGATCGACCGTGAGTGGCGGTTGGCTGGCGTCAGGCATGTCCCTGCTCAAAGGATCTGCTAATCGAGCATCCCATCAACTCCCATTTGGCGCTGCACCCATCCAAGATGGGACTACTTCAGCAGCTCAAGTAGCTCGGCCTCGCTGATGCACTTGGTTCCGAGATCGCGAGCTTTCTGCGCCTTTGCGCTCGGGGAGGCAGGGTCGGCCATGCAAAGGTAGGTGAGTCCCTTGCTGACGCCTTCCTTCCACTCCCAGCCCCGGGCTTCCCCGAGGGCCTTGAAGTGGGCCTTTGGCTTGGAAAGCGCCCCGGTGATGCAGAAAGACGGACCACCCCCCGGGGGGCCTATTTTCACTGTGGATTCGAGGACGGAAACACCAGCGGCGAGTAGGCGGTCGATCAGGGACCGCTTCTTGGCAATGTCGGCCACGAACCGCTCGGCCAGGTTCGGGACCCCAGCAGCCGCAGCGATGCCCAGAAGCCTCCCGTCCATCCATGCAGCGAGGGTGTCCATCTGACCCGGGACCGCCCACCGGATCAACTCGACCCGTCGGCAAGCCAGACCGTCAACGCCTAGGCTGCCCATGAACTCCTCTAAGGTGAGCGACCGCCGTGCCTCGATCCCCTCGATGACCTTGGCCGCACGCTTCTCTCCAAATCGAATCCCGCTCACGGAGAGATTCGCCAGGTCGATGGCGCGGGCCTTGAGCCCATAGAGGTCCGCCGCGTCGCCGATACCAAGCTGGCTCCGGAGGGCGCCCTGGACCTTGTCGTCCACGCCAAGGATCTTGAGGCTCTTGAGCCAGTTCGAGACAGTGGCAAAGAGTCTCCCGGGGCACACGTCGTTGACGCACATGAGCGCTGTGCCTTCCTCTCCATCTACGTTGATCCGGCGCTCCAGCTTGCCCGAGCAAACTGGACAGGCCGTGGGTTCCGGAATGGGCTGACGGCACTCGGGCCTCTTGGTGACGGATATGATCTTCGGGATCACGTCTCCCTGGCGACAGACGAAAACGGTGTCGCCAATGGCTACGTTCAGGGCGCGGATCTCGTCAAAATTGCACAGGGTGGAGGAGGTCACGGTCACGCCCCCAAGGGCGATTCCGTCGAAGGCGGCGACAGGGGTGATCGTTCCCGTCCTGCCGACAGTCAGCTCAACGGACCGGATAGTCGCCTCAGCCCCTTCGGGCAGGAACTTGATCGCAACCTGCCCGCGCGGACATCCGCCGGCGACGCCTAGTGCGCGCTGCTTCTCGAAGGACCACACCTTGCACACGACCCCGTCGATCCAGTACGGCAACGCACTCCGCTCCTTTACCGTCGCCTCGTAGAATGCCCAAACCACGTCCTTGTCGCCGACCACCGACGGTGCCGTGAAGAATCCCATCTCGCGAAGATCAACCTCCATGGCGTCTTCGCTTGCGCGAAACTCCATGGAGTGCTCGTCATACCCGCGAAAAGCGATGAGTTGCATGAGTTCCGCATCCTCGCCGTTCTTGCGCCGGCAGATACCCGTGCCTAGGTTGCGGGGATTCTTCTCCTTGAGCGGGTCCAATTTCGCCCAGTCTGCCACAGGGAGAACGGCTTCGCACCGGATGTTGCCCGTAAAGGGGAAGCCCAGGCGGCTCACGACGCCCGAGGGTAGACCCCGGAACTTGAGCGCGTTCGAGGTGACATCTTCGCCGATATTTCCATCGCCTCGGGTTATGGCTCTGTAGAGTTTCCCGGCGACGAACTCCAAATTGATCGAGCAGCCGTCCGCCTTGTAGTTCGCGTGGAAAAGTGCGCTGAGGGGCATCCCTGCCGCCCAAATTTCGAACTCCTGACGCGACAATGCCTTGTCCTGCGATCCCATAGGGATTGCGTGCTGGCGCTTCGTCAGAACGCTGTCCACTGGAACGGGAGCCCCAACACGCGAGAGTCGCCCGTCTCCAGGACACAGGGTTCTCAATTCAGCCTCAAGGCCGTCATAAACGGCGTCCTCCATGATCGCGTTTCCACTGGTGTAGTAGGCGTGATCGGCGCGGTCGATGAGGTCGCGGACTTCAGAGAGACGGTCGGGATTCATAGGTTGTAGAACAAGATGGGAGGCGAGTCTGCACAAGGCACGCGTAGCGCTGAACCCAATAAGTATGGGGCAACGCAACCAAGTGAACTCCGCGCGCGTAGCTGGAGGTCTACGCCAAGCTCGGTCTATGCAACGGCAGCGAAACGGCCGTGCTCAATCGAGATTTCCTCGACCTCTCCGTAGATGCGCCTTGCCACTGGCGCCGGAACCATCCCGCGCATCAAAGCCATCTCAAGATTCGGGCGGTCTGCCAAGGGGTCCACCTTGCTCCATGCGAGATTGATCGTGTCCACAATCGCCTGCATCGCAGCCGTGGCCGCACAAACAAGGGGTTCCGTCTGGGTCGAGAAAGACATCGAATCCATGGACATGACCCGCACTCCCTCATCGTTCTCAATCCAGAGGGCCTTTCTTCCGTTTTCGAAAAGGCAAACGCCGATACGGCCAAAGCATCCCTCGTTGATGATTGCTCCGACAAGCGGTCGCCCGCGCGGGCAGTGCGCCTGGAGTTTGTCCATCGGGGCGAACGGCGAGTAGAAGGTGATAGAAGTGTTCGTCCCATTGCCAACCCGCGCGCGCCACATCGAGGTGCCGGCGGGCGTCATCTGGCCAATGTGCTTCATGGCCAGAGGATGAGGTTTCGATGAGCTATACATCCTTTAATTATGGGGAGGGTGGGGCGGGGCCTGCACATTGGGCGCTAGCCGGGTCCGGGGCACAAAAAACGGCTACGGGCCGGTAAGGGCCAGCGTAGCCGTGAGAAAGGGCCGGTGCGGTTAGCTCAGATGGGCCGACAAAAGGGCGGTCATCTTGAACATGTCCACGGACGCCTTGCCCTTGAAGATCGGCTTCAAGGCGGCGTCGGCGTTGATCTGGCGCTTGTTCTTCTTGTCCTGGAGGCCGTTCTTCTTGATGTACGCCCAGAGCGCCTTGACGACGGCAGTGCGAGGAAGCGGCTTGGTGCCGACGATCACGGCCAGATCGGGACTGGGGGTGAGCGGCTTCATGAAAGCGGCGTTCGGTTTCCGGGCAGACTTTTTCTTTGCGGGTTTAACCGCGGTTTTCTTTGCCATGGTAGTTTGATGCCGCGCATCCCCAGATGTAGGGGTGCGCGGCAAGGGGTTATATTAGTCGTTCCGAGGGAAAAACCAAGGAGGAACCTGTCGCGGCCAGAGATAGCGTTAAAAAACGGCGGACCAATACGGAGCGCTAATGCAACGCTCCGGTTGAGGTGCGCGCTTCCACGTCCTCACGTTCGCCTCGTCATCAACCTCCACGTCCCAAATCACAGTCATAGGACTCGCAAGGTCCTTCGAACAGGTGGTCAGGGTGTATGCATTCGGCAAGTCAGGCCGAGCCTTGCCAACTTCCCGTTTCGACATGGCGATGCCGAGGGAGATCGTCGTTGCCTCGTGATTCTTGGCAAGTTCCGCCAATGCGCTCGCATACTCTGCGCCAGAATCGAGAGCGCGCATTTCCCGGGGAGCCATACCAACGACGTGATCCTCGTCGAGCCGCCCTATGGCAACCAACTCAGTCATAAAGCGCTCTCCTTCGAGCCATGCCTCAACATATTCAACCATCCGACGATGCTGCTCTTCCGGCGTCGAATAGCGGGAACTGGAGAATGCTGCGGCTGCTGCGGTTACGAGAGGATGGACAGGCATGGTAGGTGGGGGTTAGTAAGCTGATACGTGATAAGTATGGGGAAGGGCGTCTTGAAATTCTAGGAGGGCATGCGCGCGATGGCGCATTGAATTCCACGCAGTTCTGCCGATGATAAGCTCGTGCCGACCACGAATTTCGTTACGCCTATCCTATCCGCCCGGGCGGACGCGTCTGCGATTATGGCAAACGGAGCGGCGAGTCTTGTGCAAATTTGCCCCGAGATTGCAGATATAGTCCCCACGCTCGTGGGGATTTGTGGCCCCACGTGGAACTGGGAACCGGATCGCAAGCCACTGACATATCCCGTATTTGTCGCGGAGCTTTGCTTCAACCTGGTCAACTATTGCTACTGGGGCGACGACGGGGTGAGCCGTCCAGGAGGGGGCGCGACGGTCGCGAGAAAGGCTGTTTTCGCAGAATTTGGCCTTACCCAGTGGCCTACGCTCGATGAGTGCGTTGCGTCCGCCGACCGCGAAGACGGGATGAGTGCCCGTATCGAGACTCTTGCCGCTTTGTTCCAAGGTTCCGATTACCCCATGGCGAAAGAACGTGCCGAGATGCTGAGGGCGGTAATACCCGTCCTCCCCACGCTCAAGCCGATCTGGGAGATTTGCGCATGGGACGCAGCTACGGAAACCGAAGTAGCCGCGGTGTTGACTGCTGTTCCCGCATTCGGAGGAGATCCGTTTTTCAAACGCCTGTTTCTCTTCTTCATGCTCCTTTACCGGATCTACGGCAGATGTGAACCTCTAGCCAGAACGATACCGCTTCCATCCGACTATCAGGTCCCGAAGGTCCTCAGGGCCGCAGGCGTTCTGACCTATTCGGAAACCCTAGCCCGAGAAGTGGACTCCGGTAACTTGATCTCCGCCGGGTCACCGATGGAAATGGCGATTAGGGCGTCAGCGATCATAGCAGTCGAGCGAATCGCCACGGCAACGAGATGCTCCGAAGAGGCGACCGATGGATGGCTTTGGGCGTGCCGCGACAAAGTTCTCGCGAAGCACCACCTCACGAGGACCGCGAACTACTAGGTAAAGGGTACCCCACGGGGGGCCTCTGGTCGAGCGACGATCCTCAACAGCGCGGCTTGATGTGGAGCATGCGGGCCAATGTCTGGCGGAAGCCATCATCGGGCTCCGAATCCAACACCATTTTCGCCCAGATCGAGTTCGCGTTATCCTCGTCGGCGACATATCCCGCGGCAGCAACGACCGAGAGCTTTCGAGCAATTCCCGACCGAAGATCGCCGGCAACTCGCCCATGGAACGCGAAGGTAATCAAAGCGTCAATCCAGTCTCTCATTTGAGATGCCATGTCTGGGCAATTGACCCAGCATGGATCATGGAGCGCAGGGAATCGTTCGGCAAACTCAACGGCGGAAAGACTCCAGAGCCCATCCAAAAAAGCTTGGCGGGCGCCGCGATCTTGGAAGGCCGGCCGTGTTGCCAAGATGACAGTGGCGCCTTCAGAGGGAAACTGGCGAGGGCGATCTAGCATGGTCAGTGTGCAGCGGCCAGCAGTGAAGCCCCCACAAGGAACGGGTTTGTCGGCTGGTAGGGTTGAAAGGTACGATACCAAAGAGTCGCTTGTAGCGAGCGAAGTAAATGGTCCGCCCGGAGGGATCTCTTTCCCGTCAAACGCAACAAGGGTTCCTGCGGACAAGCCACGATATTCGCCGTTGAGTACGAGAAGTGGCCGATAACTTGTGGGGGCTCCGTCTCCGACTGACCCAGCAAGATGCACGTTACCACCCTTTGCATATTCTAATTCCCAAATGAGGCTCAAAGCCGAAGTGTTGTACTCGCGGTCACTCACGCGGAGAACTTCCAGGAGAGAGACCTTGCGACGCGGTTGGCTGAGGTAGGGTTTGCGCCGCTTGCAGCAGAAAAGCACCCCTGAGTTGGGATCAAACGAGACAGAAATGACGGATGCGTCGAAATCCTCACCGTCCATAAAGATCGCGATTTGGGCATCGGTAGACCCGTCATCCAGCATGTTCTCGTCATCCATGACCTCTGCAATTGTGGCGGGTGGACGATCAATGCATAGGATGGGGTCTGGGGTCCCCATCCAAACATGAAACAACGTCCCGTCCCTTGACCTGTATGTGGCGCGCTCAAGCAACGGTTGCTCACATCGAGGAGCGTGTTTCTCCGAGTACAATTGTATCCAAATGGGAGCATCGGCGAATCCCTCGTCTGTAAGGTGCTCTAAAATGCCAACGATCTCGTCCTTTTCGTAGGATTTAGAGCGCGGTCGGCGCAAAACTGTGGGCCTTATCCATCCGCCATAAGGGGCAGCGACAAGGGGTTTCGGCGGCGGCGGCGCCATGAGCATTTCTGCGCTGTACAAGACGGGTCCGCGGCGAGGAGCGAATGTAGTGGTCATTGGTGCGATGGGTGACTCCTTAAATTATGGGGAGCCGACAGCTAGATAAGCTCCACGCTCTGAATTGGCGGATCTGCACAACCTGTTTGCCGCCCCCCATACTTAGGAAATGGACGTTCAAAGGTACTGCGCGAAAGCATCCTTGGCGATAAGTAATTCATGCAATCATAAGGCAATGACGGCCCGAAGGTTATGGAACGATAACGGCCCCTTATCGTAAGTTAACGGTTGAACCCGCACCCATATTCGCCGATGATCTGTTTTATGAAATCACTCACCAAATTCGCTTCTACTCTGCTTTGCGGTCTACTGCTGCTCTCACTTGGAGGGCTATCCTCGGCGAGCGCCTACAACCTAGCACAAGTCACGGGTATTGCGGTGCCCAAGACCGACAGCGGGGATAAGCTGGTGCCACAACTAGAGGCGCTGGCGGTTGGCGACTCACTGGCGTTTCCACTGACAGGTGCCCCGATCTCTGAGAGAGTTCTCGTCACTAAGCAATCGCAGGAGGCGTTTGTGTTCGGCTGGCACCCGAGCGCTGTGAGAGAGTACGGATGGGTGACCACGGTCAGCGGCTCCCACGCGACACTAGAGGATGTTGGGGAGTTGGTGAACCTGAACATCGAGAAGTTCGTCCGGAATGTCGCAACGGCTCGGGAGGTTACCATTCTGCCGCTTTTCGCGCGGTCTGGGTTTTCAACGGAGCCAACGCAGGACACCAAATACCTCTGGGTGCCGACCGGTTACCTCGTGCTGGTCGGGCGAAAGCACTAGGCCACCCCGCGTCCGGGGCTTCTAGTTTTTTATGCAGCGACACCTGTTACGCCTTAGCATCTTAACGATCATGGGACTCGCTGGTTGCCAGCCAGGGATAGACGCGCCTGTGGTTCCAAAGTCGGAAGTGTGCGAAGATCGCTCGACGATCACGGTTGGTAGTCTCTCCAACGAGGGAGTCCATGCCCTTAAGGATTCGCTCGGGAAACTGACGTTCCCCGCGCCCGCCGGCACCGCCAAGGGTCTATTGACCGAGAAACTCACCCCTGTCCCTGTACAGGTGGGCGATTCCGGCACCGGAAGCCGACACACGAGCGGGGCCATCGAGGACTACTGGCTGAACAACGAGGCGGTTCTGAGGGTTTCCACGTTCTATTTCACTCCCGACAAGTCGAGGGCTCTGGAGGAATGGGCGGTCATCCTGGCCCCGCAAGAGCTGGACGATTACAACCGCGGCTTCTGCGACAGCAAGCCGAAGAAGGGAAGTTGAACCAACTCCAATGAGCACCGTCACCATTAGCATGCCCGAGGACCTGGAGCGTTACATTCACGAATACCTTAGCACGGTTCGTTTGAGCGCTGACAGGGCGACGGGACCCGTAAATGCCTGCCCTCGGATTTCGATGATCCAGGCGAAGTTCTTGGCGGATGTCGCCGGAGCCTTGTCGAACATCACCGGGGCCGATTGGGGCACCGAGGAATCGGCCTGCTTCGGGTTGAAGGCGTTCTACGGGAAGGCCAAAGACCTCAACCACCTCTGGGCGCCATACCGAGAAATGCTGGTGGCGAACCTCATGGGTATCGGTCCAGAGTTCGGCAATCTTTACCCTCTGCCGGAAGCACCGGTAATCAAACTGGCCACCCGAAGGGAGATGCATGTTCCGGCGCACGCATAAGCCCCACGTTTTCGCACCGTTCTTCGGTACGCTGCTGATAGTGGCGATCATGGTGATTCTCTACGCGTTGCTGAAGGCAGTCGCCCTTCTGTGTGTGCTCGTGTTGATTTGCCTGATCGTCCGCAAGGTCTTCGCAAAATCGAAGTCCACGGCCGAAAAGCCTGCAAGTTACTCTCCCCGCAACCCGTTCTCGGCGGGATTTGCGCCGTCTGGGAGAAAGGAGTCGTGGACCCAGGCGATGATCTACGAGCAGATCGCGAAGATCGACTGGTACCAATTCGAGAAATTGAATGCGGCTCTGATGGAGGCAGAGGGATACTTCGTCACACGCAAGGGTGGCGCGCAGCCAGACGGGGGCGTGGATATTGTTGCCGAATCAAAACGGGACGGGACGCGGACCCTCGTCCAATGCAAGCATTGGGTGGCGTGGAATGTGGACGTGCCGACAGTCCGCGAGCTGTTGGGTGCAATGACGCACTACCATGCCCGGAAGGGCCAGATCCGCACCTACAGGGGATGGACTGCGCCGGCCATGGCCTTCGCTGTGGAGCACGACATAACGGTAGCTGACGGGCATGCTCTGGCGAGGGACGCCCGCAGGCTCTTTAACGACGCAACCCTCAGCGAGCTGTTGAATCCCGCCGACAAGCATTGCCCGGTCTGTGACGGGCCGATGGTTCCGGGGACTGGAGATTTGGCTGCCGGAGCGTGGGCGTGCCGACGGGCTCCACAGTGCCGCGGCGCCATTCGCAGCGTGGCTGGTGTTGCCTCGGACCGATCCCGGTGAGACCTTGCGCCTGTTCAATCCGGTCATGCCATCTCCCAAAATAACGGTCGCCTCAGCTGAATCGGCCTTCGAAAGCCTGCTGCACCGTAAATCTGCACATACCGTGCGGGCTTACCGGACCGACATCGCAGTGTTCGCCGAGTGGGCAAAGGCTGAATCGGGTGCTCACGCACTGTACGATTTACTGCGGGCAGGGCGTGTCGAGGCGCGCAAAATGGTCGAGAGTTTTGCCCAGAGTATCGCCGGTAATTCCGCCCAGAACACTGTGAGCCGGAGAATCAGCGCCCTAAAATCAATCGTAGCCGAAGCCTTTCGAGACGGATTGGTCGATTGGAAGCTGGAGGTAGTCGCATCACGAAACCTTTCGCCCGAACAGAAGAAGGCTACCGAAAAACGCGACATGTCGGGACCAACGGCCTCTGCCTTTTCCTCCATACTCGCCAAGTTAAAGGCTGAATTGGTAGACCCAAAGCGAGCCCCGGCTGCTACGCGGGATCTAGCGCTCATCTACCTTTTGGAAAACCCCATGCTCAGGCGGTCCGAAGCGGCCGCGCTCAACGTGAAGGACATCGACCTCACCCCGGGCGAAGAAAAGGTCACGATACTGGGGAAAGCGAGGACCGAGACGGAGCAGTTGCCGTTGCCCAGGGCGATTGTCCCATACCTTAAGAATTGGCTGAACTTGCGAAAGGGGCAGCCCTCGGACCCACTCTTCGTGCGCATCAGAAGGTCAATCCTGACCACCGCGCGCCTGGGGGACACCGGGATCTACCTGATGACCTGTAAACGGGGCGTGCAGGCCCTAGGAATAGGCTCAAAACGGCTGAATCCACACGCCCTGAGGCACGCCGGAATCACGATTCTTGCCAATCACATTTCCGAAAGGGGAATCCCGGTATCTGAAGGGATGGCCGTTTCGCGGCACAAAAAAGCTGACACCTTCTGGAAGTACGTGGATCGAACAGGTGGACGGAAACGCGAGATGGTAAATGCGGTCGCGAGCCGTGCTAGGTAATCTCGGGTTCTTCGAATTGGAGCTTGGTTAACCGCCCTAACGAGGGCGCGACTCCTGCACCGCAGGAGTCGTAGCTGAGGCAGGGGCCGGTCCCTGCGATTCGCTGAGTATTCTAATTGTTGAAGGCACGACTCTTGGGGTACTGCCCTCCAGCGTTCTCGCACCGGGCTTCGTATTGAGAGAATAGGTTATACGAAAAAAATGGTCACCTTGCGCCACCATCTCGATTTCGACACGTGCATAACGGCCGCCCGATGCCTTGACGAAATACTGTCGGATTGCCCTCGATCTCCATTCACTTCCCAACGAGGTGGGCATGTTGATTTCATCGAAGGGGACGAACCCGGTTTCCGGAGCCTCGAAGACAAATGCCCCTTTACGAGCAGTAAGCCCTCCAAATGGCGCCGTGATCCTGCACAACCAGTTATAGGGCTCGTTCGAGTTCACCGGCTGGCCCTCATCGTGGGTCCAAACCTCCACTTTAATGTCACCAAGGCCATGAGCCACCCTATACCCTTTTGAAAGGTCGATCTCCACAGGGGTTCCGTCCTTCGGCACCCTGAAGTAGGCGGTAAACGAGACCATATTGGAGGTGCCCCACATTTTGTGCAGTACGAACACCGCCCGATTCCCAGGTGTGAGATGACGTTCCACGTTTCCCGCCACCCCGTCGTAGCAAAAGCTACGATGGTCGTCGGATGTCTCGTAGTAACCGTCTTTTGACACGGCAACAACGACGCCCAAGCCATGGCCGACACCAAAGAAGCATCCATCGGCATCTGAATAGGAAATATCGCTCGGTTCGGTCACCTTACCGAATATCGTGTTCGCATACTCCATTTTCACGGTCGCCTTAGGAACACCCACGCCGTGTTCGTCTACTACCCTTCCGAAGAACACTATCGGCGTAAAGGTGAGCAAGCCGCCCCTGGCGCTTTGCACGCCGAATGCGACCAATAGTGCAGCGATGCTAAGAATGGATCGCATGAGGATGCCCGTTCGTTTTCGTAAAGTCAGCCCGTCAAGATAGGCAATTTGGCGCTCCCACAGTAACCATAGGCTAAGTTCAACTGGCAGTTGCGAGCAGCTCCCGCAACTTTGCATCCACGATTTGCGTCGCGGGTGTACGTTTTAGCGCGGCGAGAATATCAATCTCGTCCCCCGCTTTCTTCTCATTCAAGAGGCGCAGGTCAGTCGTGAGCGACTTAGCGTACACTTCCTGACCGGCGTCATCCTTGTAGACGTAGTTTGCCTCAAATCGGGTCTTCAAGAGCGAGGTGCTAAAAGTCCCGATTCCCTGCACTGGGCACAAGGAAAGCAGCTTGGCCTTACGGAAATCTCCGAACATCAGAAGGCCGCGCTTGTCGAGAGCGCCCTTCACCGCATATCCCAGAAAGGGGACGCCAATGGTCGCGAAGATGAACGGCATGAGGGCAAAGAGCCAGAACGGGAAATCCACGGGTTGCAGCTCTGGGACTGTCGCTTGGCCATCGAGGCACTTAACCTCCAATGGTTGGCCCGGATGCCATCCGGCGACCAGATCGACCGACATCGTGTCCATGGAGGCCGTCTTGAATTTATCGCCGTCCTGGTAGTCAAAGAACACGCGCCGGGGATGAACTTCGTTGATTGTGACATTGTACACGGTCTCGATACGGAGCACATGCCCTTGGGCGCTCCTCCCGTTCGCCCGGATCTTCGCATGGTCGGGCTCCTTCGGGATGAAGGTATTTACGAAGAAGACCATCGGGATCGCGATGAGCAGCGGGAACACCGTGAACCAGATACCGATGACCAGGGAGCGAGGGCGTCCCCACAACGCGTACCAAAAGCCTAGGAAACCAAGGTTGCGTGGAATTATGAGCATGGGGAACGCTCGATGAGGTTAGCCCGAAGAGACGGCCGCCTCGTCTTGGACGGACTGGGGCAGTAACTCGTCGATTGCGTGAATGAGGGCAGCGGTCCCGAAGGGCTTTTGAAGAACCCTGGCTGCTCCGAGCAGCGACGCCACATGCAGCAAATCTTCTGCGCTCTGACGGAGGCCACCTGACATAGCGATGAGAGGCACCTTCTTCCTGAGCTTCAGGAGCACTTCGTGTCCCTCGACCTCGGGCATTATCACATCGGTCACCACGAGATCCGGATGCTCCCGCTCGAAAACCTGTAGCCCGAGCCGTCCATCCGGGGCGTCGAACACTGTGTGACCATGGTCGGTCAGCACATCCTTCAGCATCTGACGAAGATTGTCGTCGTCATCCAATATGAGTATGCGTGGCATAGGAAGAAGTAGTTCCCATAAGTATGGGGTGTTGAGGGGCTAACAAACAGAAACAGGCCATCCTGCAAATAGGCTAAGGGAGCGCGTTAAGGTACCGCCAGCCGGCGAGAAGCCACTCAGCATAGACCTTACCCTCCCCCACCCGGCCGTACCAACCGCAGGCGTAGGGGTGATGCGCCTCAATCAGGGCTATTTCGCCGGTAGAAAGGCGCCCAAAATCCACGGCCCCGCACCACCCGGCTGGCCACGCCATGTCGAGCGACGGAGCCGCAGGCGTCGTCAATTCGTCACCAGCGTACCAGTGGGCTGCGAGCACTCGGCCGTCGGCCAAATAATACCTCCATTCATCTATGAATTGGACTACTTCGGAGCAGAAGAACGGCCCATGCCTTCGCAGTTTTGACTCCTCCCCGACAACGACCCCATTGAACCGCTTGTACCGATCCGCGGGCTTCAGGAAGACCGGGAGTGTCGTCGGCCAATGCTCTTGGGTCCAAGTCTTGCGGCGGAGCCACGATTGAAGGAAAGCTGGGGCATAGTCAGGAGTGAATCGCCTCCCAAGCACGCCCTCGACCCAAGCCACATTGCCTACCGGTACCCAACCCTTGGGTACCCCCCGGGGGGAGGCGAATGCCTGGCGTGGGATTCGCTCCATGATGGCATGGTAGAACAGCGCCTGCACCTCATGGCGATTGTCACCGCGCCGGCACGCGAAGCCCAACGGTGGAGAGGTAGGGTCGCTCGGCATAGGACTAGATGGGGAAAGGCGCCCGGAGGCACTGGGTGCGCGCCCCCCCAATCGTCTCGTCAGGTCCTAGCTGACCGCTCTCGATGCAGTGCGTTGATCGCCTGGACCGGCGAGAGAAACAGTCTCCCCGGCTTGCCGGGGCGTCTCCCATGCCGGCGCCAGCGCCACTGGAACATGGCCGAGGCGTTGGTTAAGGGTTCCGGAGTCCACCCTGCCCGCTTGAGTTCCGCGGCCGTTTCGAGATCCCCGTCCATTATCCACCGTGAATGCTGTGCATCAACCTGGTCCTTCCAATGCTCCAACTGGACAGGAGTCATCCTGGAAAGCTCCAAAGCGGAATAGTCCTTCATGTGGGTTCCACTGGGTTAAGGCCGGGGCGGTAAAGGGACGTGTCGCAACACCTCTGATGTTGGCGGCCTTCAGGCGGCAGTCGAGTCCTCAAGGTTATGCGGGAAGAGGTTCCAGAAAGCGGTTGCCGCCGGCGGCTTCACCATGCTGCGGTAGTGGGCGTAGAGGACCTGGGCGTCCCCATGCCCCATCTGGTAGCAGGTGATGGTCTGGTCCCTGTGGAAAGCGAGGTGGTAGCTGGCAAACGAGTGCCGGAGCACGTCGTGAGGCCAATCTGCCCATTTAGCGGCCACCTTAAGACGATCCCGGTGTTCGCGCACGCGGTAAGGCAATACGGCTCCGGACTCCTTGGCAACAGGGGTAAGCCATGCGACTAGGTTCTCGGACATATCGACTACCCGGCGAGCCCTTCCTTTGGCTTTGGCTCCCAAGACGGTGATCGTCTTGTGGACCACGTCCACCTGTGCCCAGTCGAGGCGTTCGATTTCGGTGGGCCTGATGCCTGCGAATGCTCCAATAGCCACGAGGGGCAGGCATTCCTTCAGGTCGGGGGTTGAAGAGCAAAGTCGCAGGAGCGTCTTCATTTGCTCGACCGTGAAAATGGGCAGCTCCACTTGGTCGGACTCAGGCATCTCCAATTTCAAGCACGGGTTCGTGGCCATGTACCCTCGCCGAACGGCATAGTTGAAGAGGACGTTGTAGCTTTGAACGTAGCTCCTTAGACTCACGGGTGACCAGTTTTGCTTCGAGATGTACCCCTCAAGGTCCTCCGTAGTGATCGAGCCAATCTGACGCTCTGGGAATGCCCGGTCCAAATGTTGGTACTTCCACTCTAGGTCGCTCACGTAGCGCTCGCGCCGGTTGCCAGCGGTCTTCTTGGCGATCAACTCGGCCGCGACCACGGCTAGGGTCTTCGCTCGGTGCTCAAGAGGGTGCTGGTGGAGGTAGAATTCAACAGCCTCAGTCAGGCCACCGCCAGCCAGAAGTTCAAAGCATCGGGCCGCTTCGATCCGCTGGGCGGTTGTCAGGAGGAACGCTGCGTCGCCATGGCGCTTCAACTCGCGAATTCGCTTCCTTGCCTCGTGAAGAGCCGCGGTGGCCGAACGCCGATAGATGCGTACCCGTTGCCCGTTGATTCGGCCAAAATCGACCTCGTACGACTCCGTCCCATTGGAGCTGGTGTATCGGCGAACGACCGACCGGCCTATTTTGAGGGGGAAGCGATGGCCCATGGCGGCAAAGTGGCGGAATTCTCATAGGGAAAGACCGCCAGTCTCAGTAAAATGTGCCGGAAATGTGGCGAGGTTATTGAGACCGACCCAGATTTGCTTGCGGAAAGGCCGGCGGGCGCTCTCAAGAACGCGCGAGCGGCTTCCCGGTATAGGGGTCGAATTTCCACCGCCGCCGGTTCTCCTTCGGCGGGGCAATCCCAACCCAGGTGCAAACCTCGCGATGGATCACCGCGCCGTAGTTCCGCGGACCCTTACGCCCCACGATTAGCCTCCCACCCGTAATGGCCTCTTTGACCGCTTCCTTCGAGAGAGGCCCGTTAGGAAAGATGTTGCTATTGTGGAGGATGTTCTCGGCCCGAATGCTGAGGTGCGGCCCGCTGTCCGCCGCGTTCCGGTCCGCGTCCATAACCCAGCCTAGCGCTCGGAGTTTCTTGACGAACACGGGACCGCAACTGCGGTATTTCAGCCATTCGAAGGAGGCGACATCGCCGAATTTGCGCCAGGGCCTAATGCTGTCGATGGCGTCTGGTTTAGAGTTGTTGATCTGGATGACCTCAAGGACACTGGCTATCGCATCCCGCTCCATCGCGCCGAATCGCACTTGTGCGGCAGCGGCTATGAGTTCGGGATTAGTGGCCCATTCCCGGGTCACGTAAGCACCCCACTCCTTCTGCAACTCAGCAGGAGTTTTTGTTGAGGGTTTGTCGTATGCGGTCGGCCTGGGCATTGGTTCCTGTGGCTTAGGAGGGGATAAACCCGATCTTGCGCCCGTGGGTTGGTCCCTCCGGCGCGGTGAGGTAGCGGATTGCTTTGATGATTTCAGCGAGCTGCTCGTCATGGGCGCCAACCTTGGCGTCGAGTTCGGCCAGTTTCGCGCTGAGCGCCTTATGGTTCACGATCATCTGGCGGAGTTGCACGAACGCTCGGACCACCCGGACGCTCATCTCGACGGCAGCATCGCTATTTAGCACGTTGGCCGCCTGGATGGCACCGTGCTCCGTGAACGCGCGCGGCGCATAGCGACGACCACCATGGGGGCCGGAACTTGAGGTCGCATTTTGCGACCTCAAGTTAGCAACCTCCTCGGCGGTAAGGATAAAGCAGAAGTCAGCGGGGAATTTGCGTGCGTTTCGAGCAACCTGCTCGTTTAGCCGCTTTGTCGGGACTCCGTAGAGCGCCGCCAGATCGGCGTCGAGGATCACTCGCACTCCGCGCAGAACAAGGATGCGTGACTGGATATGCTCTACAGGGGTGACGGATTCGGGCGGCATGTGTTTGAGACAACTCCAGATTCGGAAAAGCTTACGGCAAAGGAACCTCAACGGGGTCTTCAGTCGCCACCAACCGGCCTCGCGCTATTTCTGCGGCGGAGATAGGCACGATGGCAGTGGTAGTTTTGCGCCAGGGACCATCTGGCAGTTTAGTCGGAGTCGAGAAGCCGTATCTTTGAAGGACTTCGCGCGAGAGTCGTTTCATGTTGGATGGGGTCAGGCAATTGAGACTACGCCCAAGAATTGTTCAGGGGCGCTGGCCCGACCAATTGACCCGTGCGGTTGGCGATGACCTCGGCTGACTGCACACTGTATCACTTGTGCCCAGGAGTGCTTCGCCCATCGAGGAACGCCATAGAGGTGTTCACCATGGACGTGAGGGTTACGGTCGAGATTAATGTGACAAACAGGATGGCAGCGCTCCACCACGACCGTGTTGGACTGTAGAGGATAAGGCCAAAGCTAACCACCGCCGCAATAATGCTAAGGGCCAGCATCCTGCCAGCGATGGCCACAGTGCGTTCGGCCTGTTGGCGGGCGGTAGGATTACCAGTCGGCATTGGTTCGACGGTGGGAATCGAGTCAGTGTTCATGGTGTAAGTATGGGTTGTGGGGTTGCGGATATTGAGACTGCGCATTTTCTTTGTTCAGGGATGGCGTGCATTCCCGCCGGCCGCATCCTGACTGGCCACCTGTGCAGTGTTTGCGGTTGCCATGTAGGTGATACCCCCGACGACAATGCTAAGAATGGCGATGGCGAAGGTGAGTTCCACGAAGCTGATGCTGCGACGGGATGGAGGAGTGGGGGTCGTATTCATGGGCAATATGAATTTGATGTGTTGTGGACCGAGCGAGTTGAGACTGCGCGTTTTCGTTGTTCAATGGTGGCTTAGCTTTTCGATTCAGGCACCTTTGGCGTTTCGTCGAGTTCAAGTATCCAAGCATCCATTGTAGCAACGAGACGGGTCGCAAGCGTCTTGAATGCGACCAGCATCTTCCGGTCACCTGCGGCGCCTCCGCCTTGGAGTGCGTCATTGGCCAAATCGGAAAGAACGTCTTCGAGATCGAACTCGACCTCGGCGTTCTCAACACCGACCCATGCTATGGGCCGACCACCATCGTTGATTCCTAGCCGCATTGAGCTAGTCGCGGCGAAATTGAGCATCACGTGGAAATACAATCCCTCTACGATGGCTTCCTCCCGGCGAGTCGCCTTTCGCCCCTCGTCAATATCGAGGATCTTCAGTATGCGTGAGTCATCGTATTCATACGATCGCCGCACACGCTTCATCTCGACTAATCCGTTAGGACGTGCTGCGCGCTTTGAGCGCCAGCGCAGGTCATCGCGTATCGGGATGAGCTTAACGACCTGTTTAGGTTTGGGGGCGGGCACCGCTGCCTTAGACTGGGACATAATACAAGTATGGGCTGTTGAGATGGGAATGTTGAGACTGCGCTTCAGAGTTGTTCAGCGCTGCTTGCCACCTTCAGCGGGCCGCTGAGACAGTCGAGTGACGGGCGCGGCCGGCTTCACGAGGTTGTCCTCATGTTTTGAGCGTTTGTTTCAGCCTTTTTGGCGAGGTTCACGCTCGAAGTGACGTGACGCCGATCATCAAGAGGTAGATGCTTGTGGGGATAGCAACTAGGAGGACTGAACCCACGATGAGCCATTTTCTTATTTTCTTCACCTCTGGTTTGAAGAAGTATAGTTCGAAGGCGATCCAGAGGATTTCCACCATCCCGGTGATGAACATCACCAGTAGGGTGGTGTTCCCGTGGCTGGCGACGAAGTTATTTACCGAGTTCAAGCTAGGACTGTCGGGCTAAGCGCGTTTGTTTGGTTCAGGAGCGCGTGTCAAAGCGGCTTCGCGGGATCGCAACGACAAGGGTCCATAGCGAGATGCCGGTGGCGAGGACGCCAAGAGAGATGGACGCGACCGCTTGCGTGTTAAAGAAAAGGCCCAATGCGACAACCGCCGCGAGACATGCGATGATGATGAAGATGTGTTTCGTTTGGATGTTCATGGTGACGGAAGATGGTTATTGGGACTGCGCGTTTTCATTGTTCAGCTCGGCGGAGATTCAGGGTTCCGTTCGCAGCAGGCGTCCAGGGTAACCGGGACCAGCGCGAGCATAGTGAAAACCAGCGCGCCAACAGACAGGGCGCGAACGGCCTTCCAGACCACAGGGAGGTCTTCGACCCGGTCGGCATGGTTCTCGGACGCATAGATTAGGCTCGCGAAGACAAGGGCCAGAAGCGAAAGCGAGACGGCCCTCGTCAAATGAGAAATCCGTGCAGCCGGTTTTATGACCGTGTCGGTGGTGTTGGAGTCAGTGGACATGGGTAAAGATGGGCTCAGATGCTGTCTCAATAGCGTGTTCTTTGTTCAGGAGGGTTGGTGTTATCCCGTTATGTACCACAACCGGAGTCCAATTTCGCGAGAGACGGCAGCAGAGGGCAGAGATACCTCGTCCTTCTTGAGCGTCTCGACATTGATGACGCGAATGCCGCTTTGGCTCTTAAGCCATTCATTGGCTTCGGCGACGGTTGGGGACATCTCGATACTCGCCTTAGTTCTGGAGCGGTCGAAGTCTTTGTAATGTATGGTTGGCATAGGGTTTGAGGTCGGTCTGGCCATTGAAACTGCGCTCCAGATTTGTTCAGGCGGGCGGCTTGGGACGGTTCGCGTTCTTGAGTAGCTTCTCGACCAACCTTTGGGCTGGGCGATCCTTCGCCTCCTGCTGAAGTTTCTTCAAGTAATAGGCGATAGCAGGAACACCAAGGATCACGGAAAGGGGTTGGCCTTCGATCTCGCGGTGGGTCAGCAGTACAGCCTCGACCATTGCCAACTGGTCGGGATAAAGCCGGTAGCGAGAGGCAAGCTTCCTTGCGACTGACTTAAGCCGTTCATCTTCTTTCAATCGGATGCGCATTAACTCTTTGGTGGTCCTCGATTCAGACTTTATTGCTGCCATCAGGATGTCCCGTGCCTCGGCGAGGTCGGCAAGAGCCGCGGCGGCCTCGCCAGAGTTGCCCTTGGCCTTCTTCTTCCACGCCATCTGCGCACTGAAGATCGCTTCTGCGGCATAGGACAGCCGGGACCGTTTCGGATGAAATGCCTTAAAGGAGAGCAAAGACTTCGTTGCCTTGGCGAATCTCGCGTTTTTCATGTTCTCAACAAGATGGTTCGGGCGTTTTCTTTGTTCAACGTGACACTTTAACCGCGTCCCATGTTGGT